>Ga0074195_1000735_pt1 | contig 57114 bp, 63 predicted proteins | sample EPASupsiteHSE623_FD_64525 | JGI IMG/M metagenome (GOLD analysis project Ga0074195, IMG submission 64525) | Bioremediated contaminated groundwater from EPA Superfund site, New Mexico - Sample HSE6-23 | ecosystem: Environmental > Aquatic > Deep subsurface > Groundwater > Contaminated ...
TCGGGGAAGACTAAGCTTGATTGTCCTGCTAAGCGAGCTGGATTAATTGACCATGTCTGGTCTTTGAGCGAACTTCTGACCTACCCATATTATAAAACTAAGACTTATTAAGGGGGCACGACCCCAGCGATGGGAGCTTGTCTTATATAACTAGTGGCATCTTTCATTATGCATCAGTTGCATAAGAACGAAAGCCTTTTCGCTTGGCTCTGCCTGCTGGATGCTCATTTGATGATAGTTTTTGTGCTGGTTGTGATGGAGCTGCCAGCGATGGCAGAGAGCGCGGAGTTAGGCGGCTACAGCTCCTTGATATAACCAAAAGGCTTTTCGTTGGTGGTGGGGATTAGGGATTTGATCTGAATCATTGGCCCGATCCACCCACACAGGCGATAAAGTTTATAACTGGCATAGGAGACCTTCTTGCCTGAAAGCTTCCCATCTGGTACGTGCTCACCTCTTCAACATAAACCATGAACATTGAGAGGAGCCCTGAGCACAGGGATTGCTGAAGCTTTCAAGAAACGAGGTAGCCAAGAGATGTATCTCATCAGATATTCAGAGATCGCACTGAAATCAGAGCCGGTCAGGAGACGCTGGGAGGATGTCCTCATCACCCATATACAGAAAGCCCTGCCTGGATGCAAGGTCAAAAAAGAGCGCGGCCGCATCTGGGTCCACGGCGAGGTCGATCCAGAGCAGCTTAAAAGGATATTTGGCATCGTCTCATTCTCAAAGGTCGAGCCCTGCTCTTTGGATGAGCTGAACTCATTCATAATCGACTACTGCCAGAGGGCCGGACTCTCAAATGCAGGGACATTTGCCTTGAGGCTAAAAAGGGTGGGCAGCCACGACTTCAGGTCCCAGGAGAAGACAATAGAGCTTGCAGACCTGATACTTGCCCGCTTCCAGGGGCTCAAGGTGAACCTGGGCGCACCTGATATGACCATCCACGTCGAGATACGGGGCCAGGACTGCTACCTCTTCAAAGACTCAATCAAGGGCGCAGGCGGGATACCTCTGGGTGTGGAAGGCAAGCTGGTGGCACTCTTCTCTGGAGGCATAGACTCTCCGGTTGCAGCCTGGATGATGATGAAGAGGGGCTGCAAGATCATCCCTGTATACGTGGACCTCTTCTCTGATGAGAGCACACTTCGCCGGGCAAGGGCCGTGGCTGATGCCTTGAAGAAGTGGCAGCCCGACCTGGAGATGATTGTGGTTAGAGACAGGTATCTGGAGAATGCCGCAAAGTGCCTGGCCCAGAAGGGCCTGCAGAGGTACACATGCCTGATATGCAAGCGCCGCATGTACAGGGTGGCCCAGCAGGTGGCAGAGGAGATTGGGTCCAAGGGCATAGTCACCGGCGAGTCCCTCGGCCAGGTGGCATCCCAGACCCTGGATAATTTATATGTGCTCGATTATGGCAGCACAATGCCCGTCTACCGCCCTCTTATCGGGTTTGACAAGGTGGATGCAGAGAAGATTGCAAGAGAGATTGGAACCTTTGAGCCGTCCATACTTCCTGCCGGCAGCTGCTCGGCAGTTCCCTGCAAGCCCTCTACCAAGGCCAAGCTGGATATGATACTGAAGATAGAGGAGATGCTGGAACGGGAGATGCAGGAGCGGGAGATGCAAGAACGGGAGATGCAGGAACCGGGGTCTGTAACCTGACCGATTCATCCAGGCCCGGCCTTCTCCCGCGGGCCTGGTCTCAGTCGCAATAAGCTTTATCTATTTGATCAAACGGTCTCGCTTTTGAAATGCCAGGATGCCTTTAAAGAGGCGCATGAATTTAGAGATATGGCGGCAGAGGTTTTCGCCTACATAGGAGATCGCAGAACGTTATGAAGATCAATGCATCAGATATGCTGGAAAGGGTCAGGACGCAAAAGCCCTTGGTACATCACATCACGAACTGGGTAACCATATACGATTGTGCAAACATAGTCAAGGTCTTTGGAGGATCGCCGGTCATGGCGCACGCGGTTGAAGAGGTCGCTGATATGGCAGGCCTCGCTTCTGCCCTGGTCTTGAACATTGGGACCCTGACCTCAGACGTAGTCGAGGCCATGAAGCTGGCAGCAAAGAGCGCCAACCGCAAGGGCATTCCTGTGGTATTTGATGTCTGCGGAGCCGGAGCTACCAGGTTTAGAGACGATGTCTGTTTCGAGATCCTTGGCGAGGCCAGGATCGATATAGTAAAGGGCAATGCCTCAGAGATCGCTCGTATCGCAGGCGAGAAGGTCCAGACAAAGGGAGTGGATGCAGCCGCGGTAGAGAAGAACCTGATGGATGTGGCATCGGACCTCGCCAGGAGAAGGAAGATGACAGTCGTCATCACGGGCGCAGAGGACGTCGTGGCAGATGAAAAAAGGACTGTGCTTGTGAAGAACGGCCACCCAATGATGCAGAATATTGTGGGCACTGGATGCATGGCCGCTTCAGTGATTGGGACATTTGCCGCAGTGGAGAGGGATCTGGTGGCAGCATCTGCATGCGGGCTTGTCTGCTATGAGGTCTGCGCAGAGATCGCTGCAAAGACCGCTCATGGCCCGGGCTCTTTCAAGGAGAAGATGTTTGATGCCGTGTTCAACCTCGATGCTGATACCATAAACAGGATGCAGAGGGTCGAAGAGTGAAGGGATACTATTTCATAACTGACTCAGGCCTGTCCCGGGCGGGGAATATAAGCGATGTCAGGCAGGCAGTATCTTGCGGCGTCAGAGTCGTCCAGTACAGGAACAAAAATGGGCAGACCAGGGAGATGTACGAGGAAGCCGCGCGCCTGATCGAGATATGCAGGGGCAGGGATGCGGCATTTCTGATCAACGACCGAGTCGACATAGCGCTTGCAGTAGACGCAGATGGCGTCCACCTTGGCCAGTCGGACATGCCCTATAAAGCAGCCCGGAGGCTGCTTGGCCCTGAGAAGATAATAGGTTTAACCGTACACAACCTCTCTGAGGCTCTGGAGGCGCAGAGCCTCGGAGCTGATTATCTGGGCGTCTCTCCCATCTTCCAGACAAAGACAAAGCCTGATGCAGGAAAGCCCGCAGGCATTGCACTCATTGAGGAGATCTCGCGCCGGGTTCAAATTCCGTTGATAGCCATAGGCGGCATAAACCACTCCAATGCAGTCGAGGTCATCAAGGCCGGAGCAGACGGCCTTTGCGCCATATCATGCGTCGTGGCCAAAGAGGATGCGGGCGCTGAGATCAAGAAGTTCCAGGAGCTGTTTAAAGCCTTTGGAGAAACGCAAGTATAAATACAAATTAAGAAACGGGTGATGGCATGCAGGATACAAGGCCTAAGTTCGTATTCACCTGCCAGAGGTGCGGTCGGTGCTGCGAGCGTGAGAAGGGAGTTGCGGTCTATCTGAGCGATATCGAGAGATGGTCTAGGGATGGAACCATCTACCAGGTATTTCCAAGCATCTCTATCTCCAGCGATCCAGGATCGATATCCATGAGCCTGGACATAGATGAAGGCCGGTGCAAGATGTATGAGGCGCAGAGCAAGGAGTGCAGGATCTATGAAAATCGTCCCATTGCCTGCAGGGCTTTTCCCTTGAGGCATGATGGTAGCGGCTTTCTCCTCGGGGATAAAGAATGCCCCGGACTTGGCAAGGGCGAGATGAGCAAAGAGGCCCTCCAGGAGATGAGGAGCGCTGCATCACAGGAGCATGAAGATGAAGCAAAGACTGCTGCAGTCCTTCCAGCGCTCCAGGCGCTGCTCTTGAAGGAGATGACAAAGCAATCTGAGGAGGCCTACAGCAAACTGAGCGATGAAGAGAAGTCCAAGCTTGAAGAGATACTCAAGAAGGATAAGTAATACCTTTTACCCTTGCATACAGGAGCTGATCAAGGACCCTTCCATCCTTGACAGCATTTGCTTTAAGAATCCCTTCACAGACAAAGCCGGCCTTCTCAAGCACTCTTGCAGAGGCGGGATTGGTAATATAGGGCTCTGCAAAGATGCGATGAAGGCCTATCTCTTCAAAAGCATATTCGCTAATAGCATTTACAGCTTTAGTCATTATTCCCTTTCCCCAGAAGGGCTCTCCCAGCCAGTAGCCAAGCTCGGCAGTAAATCTATGAACGTCCTGTCCAGGCATCAGAGCAATGCTGCCAATGGCCTCAGCCTCAGTGGCAATTGCAAAGAAAGTCCTTGGAACTCTCTGCATAGCTCTTTTGAGGAACGCCTCTGCATCTTTGGGAGCGTAAGGATGGGGAAATGCATCTCGCAGGTTTATCCAGATCTTTCTATTGTTGGCATATCTGGCAATGGATGGTGCATCATCCCTGCACCAGTCCCTGATCCAGTACTCTCCAAAGGCATGGTTCATGGAATTGTCTCTCGTGACATCCTCCCCACCCCTAAAGAGGTAGGGCTTCCTATTTCATCGATGTAGCTTGCAGTAGAGGTTCCCCTACCGTAGAGGCCAAATCTCTGTAGGCACTAACGGACAGTCCGTCCGCGAGGATGTTCAAAGCTGCGTTTCTATCTCTGCACATTACAAGCCCGCAATGTGGGCATACGTGCACCCTGGCAGAGAGATCTTTAGGCACTCCAGTTCCGCAGTTTGAACATCTCTGAGATGTATTGCGGGGATTGACTAAAACTACGGTTTTGCCAGCGCTTTCAGCCTTGCTTATCGTATTTCGTGTTAGCATTCCCCATGCATGATCTGATATGGCCTTAGCTAGGTGGTGGTTCTTGAGCAGGTTCAAAATGTTCAGATCTTCGAATACCACCACATCAGCCATATCTATGAGCTTTCTTGAGACTTTATGTGAGAAGTCGGCTCTCTGATTAGCGATATGCTTATGGATTCCGGCAACTTTCCTTTTAGCTTCACGATAGTTGCTTGAGCCCTTCTCCTTACGGCTCAACTTCTCCTGAGCATCGGCCAACTTCTCCTCAGTTTGATAGTAATATTCTGGGTACTCAATATATTCACCATTAGAGATAGCAACCATATGCTTAAGGCCGACATCAACACCTATTGCAGTCTGCACAGCGATCTTTGGAACATCATCCTTCTCTGACACCAGGCTGCAATACCAACAGCCAGTGCGATCTCTGGTAATGGTACAGGTCTTGATCCTGCCTTCTATCTCCCGGTGCTTGAAGATCCTGATGGTCCCAATCTTTGATAGGGTCAGGTGATTATCTTCGAGCTTAAATCCTGCCTGTGGATAGGTGAACGACTTGTACTGGCCTTCACCTTTCTTCTCGATGGTTAAGATAGCTGCCTGCTGATTATATGTTCTACCCTTTCCAGTTTCCTTGTAGGTGTTCTTGCGATCGGCGAGAGCAGCATTCCAGAGACGACGACAAGTTTCCAGAGTATCCTCTAAGATTGCAGTCTGTTCTTTGTTTGGATACATTCTGAACTTGTAGGAGATCATCATCCACGACATTCCTCTTAGATCGTTGGTAGTATACAGATCGAACAGGATATAGATATCGGTTCGATGGTAGAGTGACGGCATTCATCACGCCCCATGAAGGGGGCGGGTCTTCTGCCTGCTTTCCTATAAATCTCAAAGATTATCATCTCTTGAATACCACTTACTGAATATAATATCATTTTTATTTATAGTTTAGAGATATGTTCGTTAACTAAATAAGCTAAAAAGGTATCTCGTATCCGGAGGAGGCTATCGGTTGAAACTAGACTTGCTTTTCGCTGGTATTGTTACCCTATTTATGATCACCGGGATTGTTCTTAGTGATGTCTCTCCAAATCAGACTCAGAATACCACTATATATGCCCTAGTGGATCTGAGTGGCGATTGGTCGTCCATGGGAAATTGCACCCTCCCTGCAATGGAGGTAGCAGCCCAGGATGTGAACAGTTACCTTAAAGAGACTGGTTCTTCAAAGCGTGTTGTCTTAATGGTAGAAGATTCCGGCACTAATCCTACTAAGGCCCTGGAAGGATTCCAAAATCTGACCCAAAATGGGGCTAGGGTGATCATAGCTGCCACTACCAGTGAAGAACTCAAGGCAATTAAGGATTATGCTGATGATAATGGCATAATTATCATAGGCGCTGGAAGCACTGCACCCTCGCTGGCAATCCCTGATGATAACATCATCCGTCTCATACCAGATGATACCAACCAGGGCTTTGCCATAGCACAGATATTTAAACGTGAGAATATCAGCAAAGTAGTTCCCATAAATCGTGGGGATAAGTGGGGCGATGACCTACTAAATGCTGCCGCAAAGAGCCTTGAGGCAAACGGAGGAACGATGCTGAAAGGCGTGAGATACTCCCCTGGAACGAACTTTTCATCAGAAGCCAAAGCACTTAGCTCCCTTGTGAAGGATGCTAAGATGAACTATGGCTCTGATAATGTCGGAGTATATCTGGTCTCCCTGGACGAAGCGGGATCAATTCTTGCGCTGGTTGCCGATGATCCTGAGCTATCATCTGTAAAGTGGTTTGGATCTGATGGGACTGCAGGCTTGAAGAGCATATCAGAGAACAGAAGTCTGGCCCAATTTGCAATTAAAACAGACTTCATATGTCCTATCGGAGCTGTACCTCTGGGATTTAGAGATAATGATGATTACAAAAGAGTCGCAAACTCCATAAGGAATAGAACGACATCAGAGCCGCTCATCTATTCTATTGCAGCGTACGATGCCTTTTGGGCTACATGGGAATCTATTATGCTGTCTGAATCTCTGGGCAGCAATGATCTAAAAGAAATTTTAACCCATACTATCAATAGGTATTTAGGAATCACTGGTCTCCTTAAACTTAACTCGGCAGAGGATAGGGAATATGTATTCTACGATTTAATGGCAGTTAAAGAGGAGAATGGTAGCTATTCCTGGAAGAGCGTGGGCGGAGTTGAATTATGGGATCAAAGTCTATGGAAATATCTGGATAGGCAAACGCTATTCATGTAGGCTAAACCAGAGGCTAAATCAATTTTTTTTCTTTTTTATTTGCCACATCCAATCGCAAAGAGTCATTTTTAGACTGTTATATAATAACATTAATTTTATCGAATTTCCCGCAGCTTGCTCAGGGGCGTGCCGCCGCCAGTTTGACCGACTTTTGCGAATTCTAGAAACTTGCCAACTCGGAAAACATAGAGGTTATCGTTGAATCCCCAAGACCAGTATCCTCAAGGTACCGATTGTAGCGCTTTAATGCAGGTCTTAGGTCTTCTACCTCGACCTCTCTAGTCCAACTGACACTTAATCGCTTCTTGGACATATATCATCAGCATCATCCTTGAATCAGCGCATGAAAAAGAATCCAGTCGCCCATAGAAGGATTTTATGGGATTTATAGATCTAAAATCGATGTGTATAGGTGCGGGGATGGGAACCCTTCACTAATTTACTGGTAAGCCAGCGATTTTATAGATCAGACAGCAGGCATGACCTTTTTAGCGATCAATTCCTAGATCACAGAGGTTATCCCTTATTATGAGGTATAACCTCAAATCACTTCGGACGATTTTTACCTTATTCACCATGACTTTGGGCGATAGGACTCATCTATTCTTATAGTCTATGAAATGAACCTGTTACCAAAAATACATCCACCTATTTTCATCCTGTTTATAAGCGAAGATGCCATAAATTAGATATAGATATATGGTTATATAACTCGTACAGTAATAAATTTTTATCATAGTATGATAGCAATGCCTAAGCAAATTATGATAGCAATCACTTAATGTACTCATGTACTATATTGGACTCATTGATGCTACCAGAGATCACAGATAATATGGCGGGTGATGCAAAAGTCATAAGAAACTTCATGGGAGAGCCAGCATTTCAACTTATTGCCCATTCCAGTGATCCTACCAAAGGGAGAGGAGATGAATTCGTAATAGAGATTTATATTTCAGGTGCTGGGAATTTAGATCTCGCCAAAATGCATGTCTCAATTCCCTCCTATATACCTAAAACTATTGAGATATTGCCAGATGGAACAAGGAAAAGTGTATTGATAAAGCAAATTATGCATAAGTATGCTGGCTCAGATGAGGCAGAAGTAATCCCCGAAATAGTACCAGCTGTTTTTAGTGTTGGAATTGCTAACTATATGTTTGGAAGGAGCCTCCGAAGTAAAGATCCCACTGATCTAACTAATGAAGGTGAAGTACGAAAGTTTAATGGTCAAAAGATATGGGTGGAAAAATATTATCCTCCTTTATCAATCAGCTTCACAATTTCAAGAGATGCACCCCCCGGTGATCATAATATCTATCTTCACTTAGTTTATAGGGATATGTTGAGATGGTATAGCGATAAAGCTACCCTAAAAGTACATATAAAGCAATGGTACGAGGAAGAATGGATAAGATATCTGGCTATATTAGCAGCTATTGCTTCCATTTTATCCGGTTTAAACGCACTCCATAATATATACCCTCTTTTTTTATAACCGGTAATCATATTTCCAGTTGAAAAAATAGCACTATTAAAGTACTAGATGACGGCAAGTCGAAGGCGCCTGATACCCTGCAAGTCTCTGGCTTCATCTGGATCAGCCCATGCCGCAGAATGTAACAGAAGTGCTGCAACTAATAAAACCTGCCATGACCTCAGGATAACTCCTCAGGTGATATTATTCTGAGGTACTGCAAGATAAGGTTTTGTGAAATAGTTCCAAGCTTTAGCCAAAGTTCAATATATCCCTAAGTCTCGTTGCAGCAGAGGTTGAAGCCTGAGGGCTTGGATGTCATAAGTGACCCTTTCCTATCTTTTTGAAAGGCTTATACCTCATCTTCCTCAGAAGAGATATTATCACCAGTTTGGATGCTAAGGGCAGCCGTCAGGGTTAAGGTGCTTGAGGCTGTGCAAGACCTTGAAATAGGTAGGCGGGATGGATGGCAGAAGATAATCTAGAGCAAAAGGGCTTGATTGGAGTTCCCGCTGGCAATATGACAAATGAATCGGAGGTCGTTTATGCCAGCGAGATATTGGCTAAGATCGAAAAAGGAGAGGATATTGATCTTAATGGCCGCAGTATCTCAGGCAATCTTGATTTAAAGCAACTAAACCTAAAAAACCTAAAAAAAGATGAACAAGGAAGAACAGTCATATCATCCAAAATATCATTAGCTAATTGTAGATTAATGGGCGAGTTCTCATTCACCCATTCAAATTTTAAAAAACCAATTTCCTTCTTTAGAACTCATTTCGAAGGAAATGCCGATTTCAGCGGTAATTTTGGAGGTATTGATTTCTTCAATACTCATTTCAGAGGAGATGCCACATTCTTCGATGCTCGATTTGGTGGTGAGGTCAAATTTGAAGGAGTTCATTTCGAAAGATATGCAGCCTTCAGCGATACTCATTTTGTAGGGGCGGTCTACTTCAAATTCGCTAACTTTGGAGGGATGGCCAATTTCAGCAACGCTCATTTCGAAAAAATCGCCGTCTTCAATAGTACCCATTTCCAAGAAGATGCCAACTTTGACGGTGTTCATTTCGAGAAGGATGCCGGTTTCAGCCGTTCTCGCTTCGAAGAAAACGCCGGTTTCGACAGCGCTCACTTCCAAGGAAACGCCAATTTCGAGGGTGCTCGTTTCGCTGGAGGTATTATCAACTTCTCCAATGCTCATTTCCAAGGAAATGCCAGTTTTGGCAGCGTTCAATTTGCAGGGTTTGCCGGTTTCAGCAGTGCATATTTCGAAAGAGAGAGTACCTTCTCCAAAGCACATTTTCTAGGAAACGCGCATTTCCAGGTTGTTCATTTCAAATTAGTGGCCAATTTCCTCGATGCTCATTTCCAAGAAGATGCCAATTTTAACGGCGCTCATTTCTATGAAGACGCCGATTTTCGCGGCGCCCAAATTTTTAAAATAATTCAATTTACCGCTGAAGGAGGGAATTTAGCGACATTCGATAGATTACTCAAGTTGGATAATAGCAAGATATACTCGATGTATATTGATGCAGAATTTCATGATATCTCCCATAGGCAAATATCTCTGCAATATCCAGACTTGACACATCTGTTTAGGCATTGGGAATCGCTCAAAGACCATATCCGATATGATAATCAAGAAGATGAATCAGCATATTTAGCTATAATAAAAAGCTACAACAATTTGGGCTGGTCTAATGATGCTGATCAATGTAATTACTATTATAGGACAATCCGGAGAAAAGAACACCTAAGAGGTATACCATGGGTCATTGATTTTATACCCTTGTTATTTTACGGCTACGGCGTTCGGGTTCTTAACCCATTATTTTGCATGATATTTGTCCTAGGTTTATCTGCCGCATTTTACTGGTTGGGTGGACAGGCACAATTTCCAGGCGTAATTGGTCTGAGCACTATAATACTCACTACAACTACGCAAGTTAATAACTCAACAGGATATCCTCTATCCGGACTCTGTTGGGATATAAGTATCTTAGAAAGGATTCTAGGATGGTTGTTCATGTCTACCTTCCTTGTAGCTTTGGCTAAGAAGACTCTGCGATGAAATAGCCTACTGTGATAATAGGGTATATGCCCGTACAATGCCCTATACGGCCATATCTTAACCAGCAGAGCATAATCTACCACAGAGTCCATAGATCTCTCAATGAGAGCGATGAATCAAGGACCTAGCAGGGATTAAGGCTAGCTTGGATAAGTAGCGAGGCAGTTGGTAGTACTACATACCACTGATTTATGCCTGACAATGTGGTACTACTATGTCGATAGGATCGTATTAAAATTCTGCTAATGTATTCTCGGATTAGGGGAACTGGGCGCGGGACAATATACCGAAAAACTATATATCATAGACTCTAAAGAGATCACTATCAAAACGACCTTGCTATCTCATAAAACCGCTCTGCACAGGATATTTTTAGTGCGGGGGATGGGATTCGAACCCACGAACGTCTTCACGACTGGACCCTGAATCCAGCTCCTTTGACCTGGCTTGGAAACCCCCGCATTGAGGCAGCATCCCTTTGTATTAGTCCTATATAACCTTAATCATCGAACTGAACCCGCCGCCCCACACAGCCCCAGCCAAAGACCAGACCAACCATCAACCCTCATCAGACATAGACCTCACCGCCGCAAAGCCGCAGATACATTCATTAGCACAAAATGCCAAAAGCATCCGGGGATTAAGATGAGATTGCACTACCTTCAGCACGTTCCCTTTGAGGATCTGGCAAACATCGGCGTATGGGCCAAGGACTATGACCACGAGGTCTCCGGCACTCAGCTGTTCATTGGCCAGGACCTCCCGGACCCATCCGACTTCGACCTCCTTGTGATCCTCGGCGGCCCCATGAACATCTACGAGGATGACAAATACCCCTGGCTGGCCGACGAGAAGAGGCTCATAGCCCGGTCCCTGGCCGCAAACAAGGTCGTACTCGGCCTGTGCCTCGGCGCCCAGCTTACAGCCGATGTTCTCGGCGGAAAAGTCACCAGGAACCAGTATAAGGAGATAGGCTGGCACAAGATCCTCCTCACACCCGAGGCGCCATGGTCCCGCGCCATCAGAGGTTTTCCAGACAAGTTCGTGACATTCGAGTGGCACGGCGACACATTCGAGCTGCCGCCGGGCGCAGTCCGCCTGGGTGTCAGCAAGGCCTGCGCCAACCAGGCCTTTGAGCTGGGACAGGCTGTAGGCCTCCAGTTCCACCTGGAGTACTCTGCAGAGAGCATCCAGAATCTGATAGACAACTGCGGCGACGAGCTCGTAGATGGCAGGTTCATCCAAAAGCCAGAGGAGATGCTGCCCCAGGAATGGAACTTGAAGGAGAATGGTGCCCTCCTGGAGCTGCTCATGAGAAATATTGAGGGCATGATAGTTCAAGGCTGACAGGAAAATAGGAGACCAATCGTCTCCCATTTGTTTATAGCCAGATGAACTCCTGAGGACTGGCACAGCCTGAGAATCTGGCTTAAAGACTCAAAAACACCAACGAATCTGGATGTTGAGAGGCATCTCTGTGCCAGTGGTGCCTGGCCTCGGCCTCGGCCTCGGCCTCAGGCCTGGCTTAGAGAACTGCGCCTCTCAGGAGGAGATTAGGTAGAGAGAGGATACAAAAGGCATATCATTATTCCATTCCTTTCCTTTACAGCACCACCTCCCCAGGTAGTTAGACACTGCGATGATGCCAGCAGGGATCGAGTTATATCTCATATCACCTCCATATATGGATATGAAAGGATATTATATTTAATTATTTGAGAGATATGCAGAGGATGTGTGCCCTTATCAGATATAATCTTAAAAGATATGAACCCGAACTTCGGCCAGGACCGCAGCGGGCAGCCAAATAAGAGAGGATCAAAAGCCATTCCTCCTCAGCTTCAGCCTGCCGACCTTTTCTATGGCGTCGATATTCACGCCATCCTCAACTTCAATGAACCCCATCTCCTCTGCGATCTTGAATAGGCCCAGACCTTCCTTTGTCCTGGCTATGACTGTGCTCATGCCGGGCATGCTTCCTATGCTGCCTACTGAAACGTCCGACACCTTTGCAGTAAAGTCAGCACAAGACCTGCATCCGGGCTTGACATGACAATCCAGCTCTGACAGAGGTACGGCCTTTTGGATTCCATCACGCAGCGTTACATCCATCTTGCCCTCTGCAGCATTCATCTTATCTATGCGCCATGAAGGGATGCAAAGACGCCTGGTGATCTCAGGTATCAATGAATCATCGTATGAGTGATCTGGCACGGCCTGCTCAGTTTTGAGTCAAACGCCAGTGCGCCTGCAGGACACACCGAGATGCAGGCCCTGCATCCGGAACATAAGTTGTTCACCCATACATTCGATTGGAACTCCTGCAGAGGCAGGAGCTCTGGCCTGTCCAAGACAATTTCAAGCATATCTCCACTCCCCATAGCTACAACTTTCTCTCAGATCGGATCTTCTAGTGTTTAGCTTCTAAAATAATCAAGCAGATGAATCAATCAGCATAGATTAAAATCATTCCCATGATATTTTGGAATCTGCATACTAGGCCTGGCAGTTTGAAGACGAGACGGGACACCACCTTTCCAGGCCCAGGAGGTGAGAGGCTCCAGCAATAGTTGTTCCATAGAAGACCGCCCTACTTCCACGTCTCAAAGCACTCTCATAGAGGTCATCAATTGTGCCGTTCACGATGGTCGACCCTGTGATCAGAACGAGCTGACAGCGCTCAAAGATCCGGGAAGCCTCCAGGCCGTCTTGCACCGCTATTCCCAGACGCACGTCTCCTGCTTTCTCCAGATCAGAGACCATCACCCTCTCTTTGCCAAGGGCTCTTACAAGCGCTTCAAGAAGGGCCGGCTGCAGGCCTACCAGCCCCACGCTCTCAACTTCCTGCTCTCTTATCCACTCATAGATGCAGCCTGCACACCTATCAGGCCCGTCATCCCTGCAGTGAACCGTGCCCTTGACAAGCCCCAGATATCCAAGGACGGCATTCATTGAAGATACCAGCACAGCGCGCTCAAAGCTTCCTTCAAGAGGCATCTCCAGGACTTCACGAAGACTGCCCAGGAATCCTCCAGAAGCAGATGTGAACGCCTGGCCGGCAGATCCCCTGTACATAGCCTGCATGAGCACCTCCTTTCCCCTGAGAAGTGGAAAGTCGTCCCTTTGGGTGTTGCCTATCGCCTCTTTATGACTAAGCGGTCTGCTTACAACCAACTCATCATCCATGTCAATGCTGCCGCTGCCATCAGCAAGCTTTGACTCCAGCACGGCTGTGAAACGCCTCTTGGCCTCAATCAACATCCCATCTTCTGCCATATCTCACCACCATCATGTGCAGACAACCTTATGCAAACGCCGTCTTGCCCCATTCCAGGACGTCTTCTGCGGGCCCTGATAAGGCGATCTTTCCATTCTCCAAAAGGCAGGCCCTGTCCCCAATGCATGCCACATCCCTGAGGTCATGGGTGACTATGATTGCAGGAACGCCATACTGGTGTATGGTCTCACGCAGCTCTCTTCTCATGGCGGCCTGCCTCCTGACATCCAGGGCAGATAGAGGCTCATCCAGCAATAAAATGTCAGGCTCGATTATAAGCGCCCTTGCCAGTGCCACCCTCTGCTTCTGTCCTCCTGATATTCTGAGGGCCTTGGCATTCCTGATATCCCACAGACCTGCAGCTTCGAGCTGATCTTTCACCATGAGGCCTACCTCATCTCTTGGCAGCTTTCGAGCTCTCAGTCCAAATGCCACATTATCATAGACGCTTAAGTGAGGAAACAGGGCATAGCTCTGGAAGAGATACCCAATATTCCTGGCCTCGGGCGGGATATTTACATTCATCTCAGAGTCGAAGAGCGTCCTTCCTGCCTGGACGATCCTTCCGGCATCAGGGCTCAGAAGGCCTGCGATCATGTTCAGGACGGTGGTCTTTCCACAGCCGTTATCGCCTACAAGCATGAGTATCTCACCTTCGGCGACATTCAACCTGAGATCTAGCCTGAAATCTCTGAGCCTCTTTGCGGCATCAACTTCCAGCATTTTTATGCACCCTGCGTGTTAGGATCTTGACCATGGCAATGACCACGAATGATATGGCCACAAGGATTATTGAGATGCATAAAGATACGTCCAGATCTCCCTGCATCGCCGTGTATATGGCCAGGGGCATGGTCTGTGTCCTCCCCTGAAAGTTTCCTGCAAACATTATTGTGGCTCCAAACTCTCCAAGCGACCTGGCAAAGGCCATTATGGCTCCAGAGATCAGGCCGTTTGAGGCCATGGGCAGTATCACGTGAGAGAAGGTGTAAACCCTGGAGGCGCCAAGAGTTCGCGCCGCGTTCTCGTACTCAGGGGCCACCCCCTCGAAGCTGGTCCTTGCCTGGCGGATGTATAAGGGGGAGGAGACGAAGACCTGTGCTATGACCACAGCGACTGTGGTGAAGGCGATGGTAATCCCAAGAGCATTGAGGTGGTGCCCCAGTATGCCCATCCTGCCAAAGGCCATTAAAAGGGCTATCCCCGCCACTGCCGGAGGCATGATCACAGGCAGGTCTATGAGCGAGTCGAGGACCTCCTTGCCTGGATAGTGGAACCTGGCGTTGACATAGGCGACAGGAGTCCCCATTATGACCACAGTCACCGCAGTCAGTGCGGATGTGGTCAGGCTGAGCCTGAGGGCATCAATCACCACAGGATCGTGTAGAGACCGCAGTGTGACATCAAGCGGGCTCTTGATGAAGAGTGAGGCCACAGGCAGGGCAATGAACGCCCCGGCTAAGAACAGGATCAGGCCAAGGCCTGCCTTCAGGGATATCTCCTTGACTCTGGAGGAAATGAGGACGGACTCATCAGTGTGGACGGAAAGCCCTTTGATGTAGCCTGCTTTTGCCTGGTCTGACGCCATAATCACCTGTTTGGAGTTCATCTTCCATGCGATTCCTGCAAATTAAGGAGCCTGAGAGCGTGAAGAACGCTCAGGGCTCCAATCCAAGCGTCCGAGTTAAGCTGCAGCCTTGGCATTTGAAGCTGCCGTTGAAGGTATGGCCGGGCCAGATACTGGATCAAAACCGTACTTCTCAAGAACGGCTCTGCCCTGGTCTGACTCCACCAGACGCATGAACATATCCGCCTGAGCAGGGTACCTGGTCTGGTTTAGAGCGCCCATGGGATACTCGGCAATGACGTTGTACTTCTCAGGGATCTCAATCCTTGCAATCTTCTCAGCCATAGCTGGAGTGACGTCTGACTTGTAGGCGATGCCTGCATCAGCTTCACCCAATGCCACCTTGGATACAATGTAGTTTACATTGGTCTCTCTGGAGACCACGTTGTTGTAGAAGCCTACCTTGTACCAGTAGCCATATGTCGTATCATTCTCCAGCTTATCCATTATCTGCCTGGTATAGTCGCCAATGGGCACATCATCAGTCCCAATCACGATCTTCAGCCCAGACCTGTTCAAGTCTGACAGGCCCGTAATCCCAGCCGGATTATCTATGGGAACTATCAAGGCAGGCTTGTTCTTGGTGAAGATTGCGATGCGGCTCGTATTCATGAGCCCGGCCTTCTTTACGACATTTATCTGCTTTGTGTTGGCTGAGGCGAAGACGTCTGCATAAGCTCCGTTCACCATCTGAGTGGCAAGAGCCTGGGAGCCGTCGAAGTTGAATAAGACATGAATCCCCGTCTCATTCTCATACAGCTGTCCAATCTCGCCAAAGGCTCCTGTCAGCGATGCTGCGGCGAATACGGTAAGCTCTTCTGGCTCCTGGCAAAGGCCAGTCGATGTGGCCAGGACAAGGGCCACAACAATAGCCCCAAATAGTCGCTTATATATCATGCGTTAACACCCATTGTTAAATTAAATATCAAGCTACCTCATAGCCGTGATTTTCAAGGACGGCTCTGCCCTGTTCAGACTTCACCAGAGTTATGAATCCATAGGCCAGATCAGGGCGTTTAGATTGATTTAATATTCCAATTGAATAATCTGACCTGACATTATACTTCTCAGGAATATCAATAACTGTCACCTTCCCTGCGTACTCAGGGCTGATCTCGGACTTGTGGACGAAGGCTGCATCCGCCTCACCCAGTGCCACTTTGGATGCTATGAAGTTGATATTGGTCTCATTGGAGACCGCATTTGAGAGGACCGACTCCCTGTACCCAGATCCATAAGCGGGATCTGTTGCCATCTTATCAAGGATCTGCATGGTGATGTCGGTTATGGGAAGATCTTTGGTCCCCATGACTATCTTCACTCCGGGCCTTGCCAGATCAGACAGGTTACCTATCCTCGCTGGATTGGCCCTGGGCACTATGATCTCCTGCCAGTTCCTGGCAAAGACCGATATGCTGCTGTTGTTCAGGTAGCCTTCAGCCGCCATTGCCTGAGTATGCTTATTGCTCCCGGATACAAGCACGTCTGCATAGGCACCGTTCTCTATCTGGGCGGCAAGAACCTGGACTCCATCAAAGTTGAATACGACGCCTGCGCCAGATTCATTCTCATATATCTGACCCAGCTCACTTAAAGCACCCTTGAGGCCTGCTGCACAGAATACAGTCAGATCCTCTGGCTGGTCTGCACCCAGACCTGCCATTGTGACCAGCACCAGGGCTGCCAGCACAAAAGCGGTCACATATCTATCTGCCAATGCCATCACCCTCCATTGAACTCTCTTTGGTAAGCACAAACGCTTACTTTATAACTGCAAATTGAACATTGATGTAAACATTATTAACCCTTGCGCTCAATCTTTGAGTCGGAAATTAAACTTCGATCTCGAAGACCGCCCAGTCGAGCTGCTTTATGGCACCCCACAGGTCAAATGACATCTTCATCAGGCCGTATTTGCGGTAGAGGAGCTGGCTCACCTGGACTGATTTCATGCCATCCACCATCCTTGCATTCCCCTCTATGGTCACGCCTTTGGGATGGCCCAGGGGGTCTGAGGGAGCCACCCTGACACGGGAATTATTTGCCATGCGCTTGACCTTGCCGCTGTTGGCGTAGGACCGCACATACAGAACCTGGCCGTCCTCGACGAACCACACCGGGGTGGCTACTGACTGGCCATTCTTCTTGAAGGTCTCAAGCCTCATGTACTCTGTGTTCAAAAATTGGTTCAGCTTTGGATTTGTCACCATTATCATTGCTTCCTTTAATGCTGATGATAGCTTACGCTATTCTGGCGATAGCTTACGCTGGCCTTTATCTCAATTGAAGAGCAAATCCTCTGGATTACCTGCTCTCTATCAGGGTGTTGGCCACAGTATCCAGGATGCGCATGGCACCCTCGTACCCCACCACCAGCTGCCTTGATGCTCCAAACCTGTCGTGGTTTGGCAGCCCGACCCTGACCAGCGGTATCAACTCTGCCTGGGAGATCTGGCGTCCCGTCGACGGCCCGATCATGAGCTCAACTTCAAGCCCGGCCATCTCCTTTTGTATATCCGAGAAGTCCACTCCGTACAGCGCCCTGGACCCAGGAGAGATCCCCCCGGCTTCCTTTGCAAAGGCAGGGCTGTTTAAGCCTGTGGCCATCAGGCATGGGTCCATGCCCACTTCAGTCAGAAGCCTGGAGAGGCCCAGCACCAGCTCAGAGTCTCCAAAGACTGCCACCCTGACATTGGCCAGAGGCTTGTGGACATCCACCATTGCATCGAGCAGCCGTCCCCGCTGTGTCTCATACCTCTCAGGCATATCAAGGCCAGTGGCCTCCTCCAGCTTCGAGACCATGAGGTCGGTATTCTCCAGGCCGATTGGAAGGGGCAAAGCTGTGTGAGGAATCGAGAACCGCTCTTCTAGCCATTGCCCCGCCTCCGGCTTCAATATGCTGCCTCCAATCGTAATTGTCCCCTTGGACCCAGCCATCTCCCTTACCTTGCTCAAATGAGTGCCGCCAAGGGCGATCTTGGGAAAGTCTGCGGCCAGGGGAGCATCAAAGGTCTCAGAGATATCCGGCATCAGTACATAGTCGCAGCCAAAGCGTTCCAACATATCCTTTATGTAGCGCACATCTGCCGGTGAGATCACAGACCCGATGATCACATTCTGCCTGCCGTTTGGCCGGCAATCTGATGCCAGGGCCTGGACTATGGATTTGATGGCCTCGCCATAGCCCTGCTCATGAGAGCCTGCATAGCTGGGCGTCGAGACAGAGATTATCGGCAGGTCCCTGGCTGAAGGCTCCTCCTGCTGGAACTCCCTGATTATTGATTGGACATCATCGCCAATCGTCTCGGCAAGGCAGGTGGTGGCAACGCCTATGACCTTGGGGCTGTAGCCGTGGATCACATTCTTCAAGCCCTGCTTTAAGTTGGCAGAGCCTCCATAGACCGCTCCCTTCTCGCTCAAGGCAGATGAGGCAATATCTATGGGCTCGCGGAAGTGATGGGCCAGGTAGAGGCGCATATAGGTGCTGCACCCCTGAGATCCGTGAAAGAAGGGCATTGCGCCCTCGATTCCCCTGAAGGCCAGGACCATGCCCATTGGCATGCACATTGAGCAGGGATTAACTGTTGCATAGCTCTTCGACATTGACATTGCCTCCCGTAGTTGCTTTTGGGCAGCTCCCTTCCGTTGGCATTCCTGCAGAGCGGTTAAGAGCTGGCTTTCTTTCCCTGGGCAGCCTCCATACAGGACTGTTGATGGTGAGATCCACCTCTCTTCCGAAGTTCACCATTCCATTATACCCTTCAAATGTGGTGGTGCGATCGTGGTTGAAGTCGCAAAAGGCAATTCCAAGCTTGTACGCCAGGAACCTCTCTTTGACTCCTGCCACCAGCAAGTCGGCCTTCTGCCTGACCAGGAGCTCCTTTAGCTCCAGGGGGTTGGCATCGTCTATGATGACCGTCCCATCCCTGACCAGGTAGCTTATCTTCTTGTAGTCGTCCCTGTCACCAGTCTGGGTGCCAATGATCACCACCTCCATTCCAATCTCCCTGAAGGCCTTGACCAGCGAGACTGCTTTGGCTGCCCCTCCCATGTAGATGGCAGCCAGACGTCCAGCCACCCTCGACCGATGATGCTCTATCTGGGGCTTTATCCTTGCCACTTCACGGCTTATGATCGCCTCTGCCTTTGAGGTCATCTCAGGCCGGTCAAAGAACCCGGCCGCGGTCCTGAGAGCCGAGGACATATCCTCTATGCCAAAGAAGCTTATCCTTTGGTATGGTATCCCATACTTCTCTTCCATCCTCTTGGCAAGGAATGTCATGGAGCCGCTGCACTGCACCAGGTTCAGCCTGGCCAGGTGAGCCCTCTGGATCTCGGATACCCTGGAGTCGCCTGTGAGTGATGCTGCCACATTTATGCCCATCTCCTCGAAATAGGGCTTGATGGACCAGAGGTCTCCAGCCACGTTGTACTCGCCAAGCAGGTTGATTGTGCAGGGGCTCTTGTTTGGAGCATCGCCTGAACCAGACCCTATGAGCTCCATCAGCGCATTACAGGCTGCCTTGTAGCCCTCCTTCTTGTTGCCCTTGAAGCCCTCTGACCTGACTGGTATTACTGGGATCTTCAGCTCCTCAGATGCTGCCCTGCACACCATCCCGAGGTCGTCCCCGATGACGCCCACAATACACGTGGAGTAGACGAATACGGCTGGAGGGTGATACCTTGAAGCCAGCTCCCTCAATGCCAGGGCCAGCTTCTTCTCGCCGCCAAAGATCACATCTATCTCCTTCATGTCAGTGGAGAAGCTGCTCTTGTACAGGTCCGGGCCCGATGTACTGCTGCCCCTGATATCCCAGGTGTAGCTGGCACATCCTATGGGCCCGTGGACCAGGTGCAGGGCATCTGTCACCGGGTTTAGGACAACCCTTGCTCCTGAGTAGACGCATGCCCTCTGGCTGACTGCGCCTGCCAGGCTATCGTTGTTGCAGGCCAGTGGCAGGTCCCGGTCCCCGCCTTTCTGGCGGATGTGTTCCTCCCTGCCCTCGAATATTTTGACCAGGGCCATTCAAAGCACCATCTCGAAGTTGGCATCGTCAGAGTCCCTGTCTCTTCTCTCCAGGAATGCGTTGCCTATCATCTCCACAAGCCTGGCGGCTCCGCCGTAGCCCACTATTGGGAAGTAGTGCAGATTTGCTCTATCAGTGATCGGGAACCCAACCCTGACCAGAGGTATGTCCTCTGCCCTGGCTATGAGCTTTCCATAGGTGTTTCCAATGAGCATATCCACGGGCCTGTTCTTGATCTTCTGGTGAAGGAGGAATAAATCCCCCGTGATGGCCTCGCAGTCCGGTGCCACCTTCTTCACCTCGTCAGAGAAGATCTTATCAGGCGTGCCAGTCAAGGCAAATGCCGGGTTCATGCCCATCTCCACGGCCATTGAAAGCAGCCCAATTACAGTGTCCGGGTCTCCAAAGACGGCAAGGCTCTTGGCATGGAAATGGATGTGGGCGTCTGTCATCATATCCACCAGCCGGCCGCGCTCGTACTCTATCTCCTTTGGCACTGGAACATCCATGAGTTTGGAGACGTTCATCACCAGCTCGTCGGTGTTTCTGATGCCGATCGGCATTGGGCCAATGACTGCTGGAATGCCGAACTTGCCTTTGAGCACCACGGCTCCGGATGCTCCTGCAGTCCTGCCAAGAGCAATTGTGGCCCTGGAGTTTCCTGCATCCACCAGGTCCGGGATCGTGGTCCCTCCAGGTGGATAGAGACCTCCCGATTCCGGAGTGAGCGGGGCGTCAAAGACGTCAGTGGTATCAGGGAAGACTATATGGGCAACGCCCATCATAGTCAGGATCCTCTTGATCTCACGGATGTCTCCAGGGTCCACAAAGCCAGGTATGATGTTTATTTTGCCGTTTGGCCTCGACTTTCTTGGGAAGCTCTGGGCCAGGGCTTTGACTGCATTGTCATAGCCCGTAATGTGTGAGCCCACATAGCTTGGAGTGCTGGCTATGACCACCCTGACCTTGGGATCGAAGAACTCCTCCTCCTTGATCTCTTCCATGAATGAGGAGACGTCGTCGCCTATGGTCTCTGATGAGCAGGTGGTGTTGATGGCCAGCACATCGGGGTGGTAGATGTTGATGACATTGTCCACTGCCTCCTTCAGATTGTTCCTGCCTCCAAAGACCACAGAGTCCTCGGTAAAGGATGAGGTGGCAGCAAGCGTGGGCTCGCGGTAGTGCCTGGCCAGTACCATGCGCAGGTATGAGGAGCAGCCCTGGGAGCCGTGGGTGATTGGCATGCAGTTGTGGATGCCTTTGTAGGCCAGGATGGCCCCTATGGGCTGGCAGATCTTGGCCGGGTTTATGACCAGGGTCTCGCGTTTCGATATCTCGCGGGGTGTATAATCAAGCATTGGTATCCTGCCTCCAGGGCGGCGTTATGAACTTCCAGGTCGGACTGTTCACTGACATATCTATATCTCGGGCAAAGTTCACGAAGCCCTCAAAGCCCGTGTAAGGTCCGCTGTAATCGTATGAGTGCATCTGCCTTGATGGGACGTGCATCTTCTGGAAGACGTACTTGTCCTTGATCCCTGAGCAGAAGAGATCAACTCCCAGATTTTTGACCAAGAGCTCGCATTCGTGATGGCTGTAGTCATCGATCATGACCTGTCCGTCCTTCATGTGAGGCAAAAGACCCTCATAATCCATCAGCCTTGGAATCAACTCCCTCTTCTTAGAGATCTCCTCATTATCGTATGGCGATACAACATTTGCATCACGCTTGTAGTGGATATCCTCAAGCACCTTTGACCGTCCGGAGTGGACGATCGTCGAGAGCACCTTCCTGCCCTCGTAGTCGTCTCTGTGAGCAAACTCGTAGCCGGCCACGACCACGTCCATGCCCAGTGTCTCGAACATATTGCGGACATGGTGGGCCCTAGAGCCGCCTACCAGTATCATGACCCTCTTTCCTGCCAGCCTCTTTTTGTACATGTTAATTACAGGCTGGATTCTTTCCATCTCCTCAGCGATCACTGCCTCAGTCCTTTTGGTCAGATCCGGATCGTCAAAGAAGGCTGCCATATCCCGGAGCGTCTTGACTGTATCTTCCACGCCCAGGTAGTTCACCTTCAGCCACGGTATTCCGTACTTCTCCTCCATCATGCGGTTGGTATAGTTTATGGACCTGTGGCAGAGCAGGATGTTGAGCTTGGCTCTGTGGGCCTTGGCAATGTCATGGAAGCTGGCGTCGCCAGTAAACGGACTGACTATCCTGTAGCCGACCCTTTCTAAGAGGTCTTTGACCACCCAGTAATCTCCGCCAATGTTGTACTCGCCAAAGACGTTGACGTCGAATGGTCCTGGATCGTCAAGCTCCTCAGTGCCCACGAGATGCTCCATCAGGGCATTTGAGGCTATGTGGTGGCCAGCAGACTGGCTGACGCCGCGGTAGCCCTCGCACCTCACAGGGATTACCTTGATCCTCAGGTCCTCCTCGGCCTTCTTGCATACCGACTCTATATCGTCGCCGATCAGCCCAATCGGGCATGTGCAGAAGACCGATATGCACTCGGGCTTGAATATCGAGTATGCCTCCCTGATGGCGGAAGCGAGCTTCTTCTCTGCTCCAAAGACGATATCCGTCTCCTTGACGTCAGTGGAGAGGCAGTAGCCTGCAAAGCAGTCTCTGCCATCCTCCTGGCTCATGAGGTTTCGGCGCGTGCCCCATGTGAAGTAGGCGCAGCCTATGGGCCCGTGGGTGATGTGCAGTATGTCCTTGACTGGCCCAAAGACCACTCCCTTTGAGCCGGCATAGGCGCAGCCCCGGTTGGTCAGAATGCCTGGGATGGTCCTCTCATTGGCCTCAATCTTCTGCTCGACCTCACAGGCGTCTTTGACCACCACATGCTTCTTCCTGATCTGGCCGGTCTTCTTGGGAAGGCCCTTTAGCATCTCTTCAACGACTTGCCGGCTGCCTTCAACAGTTACCGGCTCTCTCTGTGCTCCGCTCATGAAATGGCCTCGCCTCCTCTCTCCCCGGTCCTGATCCTGATGGACTCAACCACTGGACAGACGAATATTCTGCCATCACCGAAGCTGCCTGTGCGGTTCACCTTGGTGATCACTGCGACCACGGCTGGCACGAACTCGTCTTCAACCATGATCGAGATCATCCTCTTTGGGATGTACTTCATGCTCCTCTGTTCGGATCCTTCAATCTTAGATGGATGCGGGATCTGCAGACCTCTCTGCTTCCCGCGTCCTGAGACCTTGTAGGCGGTGATGGAGGGGATGCCAATGACGTCTAAGGCGTCTTTTGTGGCCTCCATCCTGTTCATCTGGATGATGGCCATGACTTCCTTCATCAAAGCCCCCTGGCCCCGGTCCTTATTGTGTAGGCCTCGTCCACAGGAGTGACGAATATCTTGCCATCTCCAATGTTTCCAGTCCTGGCGCTCTCCTCTATGATCTTGACTGCTGGCTCCAGCTTTTCATCATCCACAACCACCATCAGCATTGACTTTGGAAGGTTGTCATAGACCACATTTCCAACCTTGATTCCCTTCTGCTTGCCTCTGCCAAAGACATCCATCCTTGTGAGGGCAACAAACCCGCCAGCCTCGAGGTCGTCTGCCACCTTATCCACAACCTCTGGCCTGATGACCGCCCGGATCATCTTCATTCCACTACACCCCATTCCATCATGACCTCTTCGAGCTCTTCGTACTCCATGGGCTTTGGTATCACGAATTTTTCGTTTTCGTCCACAGCCTTGGCCAGTGCCAGGTATGCCTTGGCCTGGTCTGAGTCAGGAGCGTACTGGACCACGGTCTGCTTGTGGATCTCCGACTGGTGGACCACGTTATCACGGGGCACGAACTGGATCATCTGGCTTCCAAGCTTCTCAGCGAAGTGAGAGACCAGCTCTTTTTCATGGTCTACCTTCCTTGAGTTGCAGATGATCCCGCCAAGGCGGGTCCCGCCAGACTCTGCAAACTTCTGGATGCCCTTGCAGATGTTGTTGGCTGCATAGAGCGCCATCATCTCGCCAGATGCGACGATATAGATCTCCTTGGCCTTTCCCTCTCTGATTGGCATGGCAAATCCGCCGCAGACGACATCGCCCAGGACGTCATAGAAGACGTAGTCCAGATCGTCTGTGTAGGCCCCGAGGTTCTCAAGCAGGCCAATGGATGTGATGATACCGCGGCCCGCACAGCCGACGCCAGGCTCTGGACCTCCAGACTCGACGCACTTGATGCCTCCAAACCCGGTCTTCATCACATCATCAAGGTTCACATCTCCCTCCTTCCTCAGGGTATCGAGGACCGAGGGCTGCTTCCTGCCGTTCATGAGAAACTTCACTGAGTCCGCCTTTGGATCACATCCTATCTGCATGATCTTCTTGCCCATGGTGGACAGAGCTGCAGTGAGATTCTGGGTAGTGGTCGACTTGCCTATTCCGCCCTTTCCGTAGATGGCTACCTGCCTCATTTTTTTCATCCCGCTCGTGATTTTCATATATACTGATCTGTTCAGTCGCTCAACTCAACCGCTCAACTTGCCTCGCCGACTCGCTGCCTTACGCCCCGGGCTGAGGCGGTTCAATCTGCCAGGGTCCACCTGGCCTTGGCCATAGAATCTCTGCCGGGCATGTCACCCGGGAACGATGGCGGCCTTCGAGGCGCCGGTCCTATGGGAAGTCCTGTTCTGAGGTCACGGCCAGCATAGGCCGGCCAGCTGCTCGAGGTCTGCACCGGCGACCTGCCGCCGGCATAGATTGCTGCCTGTTGCATCTATCACACCTCTATGATAGGGTATGTAGGGGCCTTATATTGAACTATTTGAGACTAAAACAGCTTAGTTAGGTTATATAGTTAAAAAATCTTAAAAATTATGATAGAATCATATGATCGGGATGACAGCAAAAGGTGTTGAGGATGGAAGATAAGAGATGGAAATTTGGCATTGGAGATGGGAGATGAGAAAAGGGAGGGGGAGAAGATGGCTTATGGAGGCAAACTGCAGCTTGGCCCTGCACAGCCCGGGATCATGGGGCCGCCTGATTCCGGCCCCCTGCCATGCTCAGGAGGCTGGGTATCCAGGAGCACCTTGTACTTCCCGCCGTATTTGCCGCTATTGACTACCAGAGTTCCCTGGCTGACATCGGCAGTCTCTCCGCTGGCGAGGTTCACTGAGAGATGGCCAAGGATTGCAGTATCGTTCTCAGGAGCGTCATACTTCAGCTCACCCAGATCGGCCTCGAGGAGCGTGTTGTTTCCAGATGGGATCATCTCGATGTCCATGAGCCTGTAGATGGAGTCGCCAAGCTTCATCACGCCCCGATTGATAGCGGCACCTTCCTCTCTCCTTATCATCTCACGGACCTCCTCTATGCTCATGTTGGAGGCCAGGAGCTTTCTCACGCTCATGGGCTCTATTGGCCTTATGCTCTCTATGCTCACCCTGAGGGCATGAGAATCGTTGCCCTTAATGGCAAAGCCTCTCCAATTATGGAATATTATGCCCACTGGAGAGTCGGACCCATCGCCAGGGCCGTCTTCCTGGACGTTTTTCATGTCTATGACGATCTTTTTCATGCCAGCAAGCCCAAGAGTGCCATCGACCTCTGGCTGCTGGGCGCCATAAAGAAGGACCTTAATCCCATTTAGCTCGCCATTCTCCAGCGCATCCTTAGCACCTCCAGTGGTCGCAGCGCATATTCCCATGGAGCCCACCAACAGCAGGATCAGCCCAATACAAAGCAACATTCCATTGACCAGTCTCATCTAGATCCCGTTCCAGATCCAATCTCCCTCAAATCAGCAGCCTCAGGCGGGCACTGCCCGAACCTTGAGGTCAAAGCTCGTCTAAATCAGTGGCTTATCAAGTATATCCCTTCTTCTGAACGATAGAAAAAGGTAAGGCCGAACGAACCTGTGAATAAGTTCACTGCCAGATCGGATAACGCCTCATCTAGGGACTAACTTAAGATAAGAATGAGAAATATAGTTCTATTCCGGAGTCAAACCCGGAAGGATCATCTATTATTGAGATCGGACAAAAAAACACACAAGCAGGCAGTGAGGGGGTCGGAAATAAGAGAGTCCGAAGATGCAAGAGAGCCTGGATAATCCCCATAGACTGGATACTTTAGGCGGGCCGGTCGCTGCTGTTGGTGCCATCGCGATGAGATCCTCATTATCAGCCTTTTGAGGTTCAAGGCGCCACAGTACATGGGTGTCAGGTGCGATATAGAAGAGATTAAACAGGCAGACCTGGCAATTAGTTATAAAAACTCTGATAAACAAGGGGAGGAGATGATCCAGGTGGATCATCTATGCTGAGATGTTCTGCTTCAAGCAATCATTTTGCCGCAATTCTCCCCGGGCATGCCTCTGTGGCATGCCATCTTTCCATCATGGTCGCCCATGCCCTTGAGGCCGAAGCCCGGGCCTTTAAAGCCCATGCCTTCATGGCCGCCCATCATGCCCATGCCCATATGGCCGCCCTTTCCAAAGAGCATCTTCATCTTCATGCTCTCGCCCATATTGACCACGACATTATATGAGGTACTGTTCAGGGTAAGCTGGCCCTGTCCTACCTGGAACCTGTCATCGGAAGTGACGACGTCCATGGATATGTGGCCTGCTGTGGGAGCGCTGTCAATCTCGGCTTTGATCTCAGCCTTCTTGGCATCCATCTCGGCCTTCATAGCCTCGAACCTGGCCTTCATCTCTGTCTCATTCAGCTTTGAGAAGTTGTCCCTCTCAGACCTCATATCGGTCTTATTGACGAGCTCATCGGGCAAGGCTATAGGTCCTGCAACATCAGCAGACATAGTGGCGTTCTCGCCCTCATCCTCGGACCACTCGATATTGCGCAGCACGTACATCTCTTTGCCAAAGACCAGGCTGCCGTTATAGGTTGTGGCTGCATTGATTGCGGCCTTTGTCTCTGACTTTATCTCGCCCAATGTCTTATTATCCGAGACAATGTCCTTGATCGCCTCTGGATCCAGGTCCACCTCGCCCCTGACATTGATATTGAGGACATGGTACTGGCCGCCGCTTATGGCAAATCCCTCTCCAGAGTGCTTTACATTGAAGCCCCGGGACATGGATGCGTTATCTCCAAGGAAGCACTTGAACTCGCCATTGTATCCAGGAGCGCCGCCATCAGGACCTGAAAACCTGGCCATAAATCCAGGGCCCTTGCCATCTGGACCCATATTTCCGGGGCTCTTATCATTATCCATATTAGGTGCAGAGAATGCCGGCACGACCATGAGGCAAAGAGCCACAGCGGCCACCAGCATCAGAGACTTGATTGATGATTTCATATTTCACTGACCTCCATTCACGAATGATCATTTTGCAGAAGAGACCTTGAGGCCGTCCTGCAAGCTCATACATATCATGAACGATAGAAAAAGGTGAGACCGAACGAACGCTGGATTGGAGATGGATGAAACATCAGATATTTTGGCTTCCGGCCATCAGGAGCGTTCCCTCTTGGACAAGAACCAATCAGATAGTTCTATTATATTGGTCCTGCCCCACTCCTTCTTTATTATCAGTTTTCTGCGCTCCAGAGAGAGGATAATTCCAGTCAGGGATGACTTGGGGATCCTCGTCTCGTATCTTATATCCGCCTGGGTCATCCTGCCGCTGTGCCCAATAAGCGCAGTCATTACAGCCCTCTCTCTGGCTGTGAGCGTCTCCATTACTGCAGCCATCTCGCTGGTAATCTCAATGTTAGAGTTAGCAGACGTAGATAGGGGGAGGCATGACTCAGCCCCGGAATCCCCGGCCTCGAATTGATCCTCTGGCTCAGGAGATGTTGACTCAGGAGATGGGGATTCCTCAGGCTTGGGCTCAATCTCTGCAAACTGCGCAGTACAGCTCCCCTCAGCCGGTGCGCACCCTTCAACCGGTGTGCATTCCCCAGGAGCCGGGATGTCAGGGATCTCTGGCTTATTGCTTCCGCTGCTTTTGCCACTGGGATCATCGACTGCATGCTCCTGCACCTGGCTGCCGGCATCAATATTGAGCAGTGCAGCCTCTGCCGTCGCCGGCTTCCTTCCATGCCTGACCCACAACACCGCGGATGCCGACGCGATGCCAAATCCGAGAATCGCCAATACAGGCAGCAGGTAGCTGCTGCTCTGGTTGCCTGAGGCAGCGGCTCCACCGCTGAGCGGGACCTGATAATCTATGGTGACATCGGGGTTCTTTATGTCGTACCCATGCAGATCAACAACAAATGATTCATTGGATGCTGATACTAGATACTCAAGCCCTGGGGTTGAGTTTATCTTGCTTATGACGACCGATGCCGGCATATAGAATATGGAATGGTACTCTCCGTAATCACCCTGGGACTGCATCCTGGCCTCCCAGTCATCCCCCGACTTATATGTCAGGGAGTTGGTAAGAGCATAAAGCTGCTTGGTGTCCTTATCGTACTGGTACTGAGACGCCTTAAGAAACGATAGGCCATCAATGCTGTCTACATAGCCAGTTACAAGAGCTCTGCCGGCATCATTTATGTAAACATTCAGGACCATGTTATTGGAGTAGCTTCCATTGCTGCTGCCCCTGATGGCAGAACTGCTACTCTGTGTGCCATTGATCCCCCATGCCCCGCCGCTTAATAGGAGCATAATGATTACCATTATGAGGAGAACCTTCTGCAAGCCAATATCAAACCGTTCAGTCGCCCTCGTCATTTCGCGAAGCCCTGCCTTTAGATCAACAATACCGAGAAATGGCTACTTAAAGTTATTGAGATGAAAGAACGCCATTTTGCCGTGTCAGGAGCTTGCTGGACCGCCTGATGGGCTGGAGTCAGACCAGATCTCCTTAAATATCGCGCCATTCGCCTCCCACGGCTATCGTCGAATTTAGGCTCATGAATCACACCTGCTGGCTATGGGCATTCTCCAGCCGCTGCCAAAGGCTCTATCGGTCACTTTGATCCCAGGCGCGGCCTGCTTTCTCTTGAACTCCGCGATTCTCACCATCTTCAGAACACGGCTCACCACATCTGGATCAAATCCCCTGGCTATGATCTCCTCAGAGGACTGATGCTGCTCTATATGGAGGCGCAGTATCTCATCCAGGACGTCGTAGGGCGGCAGGCTGTCCTGGTCGGTCTGGTCGGGCCTAAGCTCTGCAGAGGGCGCCTTGGTCAGTATGGCCTCAGGTATTATTTTCCTTATAGAATTGAGCCACATTGCCATCCTGTAGACCATCGTCTTTGGGACGTCAGAGATGACTGCCAGGCCACCCGACATGTCGCCGTATATGGTGCAGTATCCAACAGCCAGCTCGGACTTGTTCCCAGTGGTCAGGAGCACAGAGCTGAACTTGTTTGAGAGGGCCATGAGCAGGTTGCCCCTGATCCTGGCCTGGAGGTTCTCCTCAGTCACATCCCTTGGCCGTCCCAGAAACGCCGGTGCCAGGCTCTCCTGGAAGGCGTCCATGATGCCTGATATGGGCAGGGTCATGGTCTTTATCCCAAGGTTTCTTGCCAGCTCCTCAGAATCGGCGATGCTGCCTGTGCTTGAATAAGGGGACGGCATGAGCACGCCCATAACGTTTTTGGGCCCCAGTGCCTCTGCAGCTATGGCCGCAGTGACGGCAGAATCTATGCCCCCGGATAGACCCAGAAGGACCTTTCTAAAGCCGCACTTCCAAACATAATCCCTGGTTCCAAGCACAAGCGCCCTCCATATCTCAGACTCGGGAGTGAAGTCGTCCTCTGCCACAGAGCCCTGCATAGTCTCCAGGTCGAGCACCACCAGGTCCTCAAGAAATCCATGCCCTCTGGCAGCAAGCATGCCTTTTGAATCAAAGGCGCAGCTCCTGCCGTCAAAGACCAGGTCGTCATTCCCGCCCACCTGGTTGACATAGATGAAGGGAACCCCGTACTTGAGTGCCATGTTTGAGAGCATGGCCTCCCTGTGGCACTGCTTGCCGACAGTGAAGGGGGATGCTGATAGGTTGAGGATGACCTCTGCACCGGACCTCACCAGCTCCTCTATAGGATCGAGATGATAGCGCCTGCGCTTCCAGAAGTCGCGATCGTTCCAGATGTCCTCGCATATGGATATGCCCAGCTTCTTTCCATCAAGGTCGAGGAGCTGGGCCTCCCGGGCCGGCTCGAAGTACCTGTCCTCATCAAAGACGTCATAGGTCGGGAGCAGTGTCTTGTGAAACGTGGCCTCGACTGCTCCCTGGCGCAGAAGTGCTGCAGAGTTGAAGAGGGGCCTTCCAACAGACCGGTCATTTTGCTCGGCAATCCCCACCAGCACCGGGGAATCATCTTTCAGCTCACGGGCCAGGTCTTCCAGAACATCCCAGCTCCGGCTTATGAACTCACCATTCAAGAGCAGGTCTCTTGGAGGATAGCCAAGCAGTGCCAGCTCTGAGGTTATGGCCAGGTCTGACTTGGCCTTGGAAACAGACCTGGCAATGAGATCGGCATTGCCCTGCAGGTCCCCAACTGTGGGGTTGAGCTGTAAAAGTGCTACCTTCATTCCGATATGGTGATCTGCTGCAGAGGGAATTAAATTCTTCGTCCCCGCCCGCAAGACCAGGGCTGTATGGCCGGGCCATGAGATCATCAAGGCAAAAAAGGCTTCTTTGACATCTCTAATGAAAAACAATTTTCCCTAAGAGGCACTTATTATTGTGTTATGAGAACCAGCCATGCCATCCTGCTCAGGTTCCGCCACGATCCCCAATACGACTTCAAAAAAGTCAGAGTGGATTATGTAAACCGCGGCGCGCCTGGTGATATATCCACAGTCCTGGGAGACCGCATCTCAAGCCTGGAGTCTGGAGGGATGGAGATAGAGTCCGAGAGGGGCCAGACCCACATTCCCTACCACAGGATAACCAGGATATGCTACGAGGATATCCCGGTCTGGGAGGTAAGCCCTGGAAAGGTGCCCGTCAGGGATGAGCTGACCTGAGCAGATGAGCAGGTATATGATCAGGAGGCGTCATACCCTGCAGGAAGGAGTCGGTCACAATGGTTGAGAAGAGCGATGCCATGAAGCAGCACGAGAAATGGATAGAGGAGACGATCAAGCATAAGCCCAAGCACACACGAGAAGGGCTGCCGATCAGGCCCATACACGCCATCTTCGCACTGCTTGGGATACTGGTGGCATTGCTTCTGATTGGGGCCATGCTTCATCCCTGAAAACATAAGATATCGCTGCCTTATGTTTGCCCAATTTTATGATTACAAATCTGAGAAGAAGTTTGATGATGATACCAATCACACCCATATCAATAAATCTTCCTGCACAAAGATGAGATAGAGCAGCTTCTCAGGAATGAGACTGAATTGATTCGTGACATTGGGGGAGGCCTTAGGCTGGTGCGTGGCATGATGGGCAGCTGGCCCTGATATCCTAAAGCCTGTGAAGAGACTCGCGAACTCCCCGTAGCTTAGCCTTGATATAATCATGCTAATGAGCTAATATAATGATTAAATACCAATCGGTATCTATGGAGTCGGTAAGCTATTTATCATAAATAGTCGCTATATTAAGATAGTACTATGTCTGAGAAATTTGCGTCCATTTCGAGCAGGGCCCTTGCCAGGTATCTAGAGATGGAGTCATTTCTCCACAATTTTTTTGAGAGTAGTGGCTTTTGCAAAGAAAACTTTGGCCGAACCTGTAATGGTTGTTGCAACGAAAATGTCGTTGAATATCCAAAAAAATACCGTGGGTGCAGGGAGTTGGATGCAGAAAGATTGCGGATTTATGGCGTGGGCGACTCAACAAGAGGCTGCCCTTATTCAAGCGATAAAGGCTGCGTTCTCGAAACACATAAGGCGCCAAAATGCATAGCTTACATCTGCCCCCAATTCACAAGAGCGCTAAACGATCAAGGCATAGATTATGACTGGTTTGAGATTCATACTCTGCTCATCAGCCTTCTTAATGAAGCCAAATTTGACTGGTGGAGCGATTTTAAAGTTGAATCTTACTGCATCAGCGATGAAGAATTCTCAGAGATCAAAAGAGAATGTGAAGAATCACTAAAGCCCAGGATTTTTCTAGATGGCATCAACCCCAATCCGCTGTAATTGATGATTCTAAACATTTATCTGGCATCCAGCCAGCGGTCCCCGCTATTCTTCTCAAGCACTGTGTCTGACTTGTTTGCCAGAGCAAAGCGGCCATTTGACTCTGTCTCATCCCAGGAAGGGCTCCAGGGCCTCTGAAGATCATAGGCGGCAATCCAGCATAGGGCATATAAGCCAATCTCTGCGGGATTTGAATAGTTCCCCCAAAGGCTCCCATCTGAGCGTCAGCTGTACGGCAGAGAGTTAGAGGTCGCCCAGGTTGAGTGCAGGTACCTCCAAGAGTCCTCTGCAAGCCCGTCGAGAAAAGCACCATCATCTTCTTCCATTTTTCCAGATATGCCTTGACTGTAATCAGACACATCTTGCTGAGAACACTGCGTATATCGTGTTAAGCGCCTTTGATGCCCTCAACCCAGACGAGCCTCTGGCAAGCTATAACGTCGAGGCTGAGAGGCTAAAGTATGTCGCAAGGTACTTAGATAGCGGAACTTTGCTTCCCCAAGAGATCTTCATTAGGAATGCCAGCGCTATGCATTCAGCTGCCTGTACCTTGCAGACTGCGATATAAAAGAAGGCAGGGCTGGCATTGCATTGCCAGCCTCAGCATGACACTGCCTACACTGCCTTGGCGAACCTCTTGTACATGTCGCTCTCAGTGGCCGTGGGCCTGACGGTCTTCATGGCCTCATCGAAGTGCTTCTTCTCCACCTGGTAGTTGCAGATCTGGGCCTCCTCCTGAGACTTGCCCTGCAAGACGCACTCCCTGATGGCCAGCATGACCGCCTCGTTCACTATCGAGGATAGGTCAGCCCCAGAGTATCCCTCTGTCTTCTTGGCGATATCCTCCAGGCTGACGTCCTTGGCCAGAGGCTTCTTGGTGGCATGTATCTTCAAGATCGAAAGCCTGCCCTGCTCATCTGGGAGACCTATCTCTATCAGACGGTCAAACCTGCCTGGACGCAGCAGCGCCGGATCTATGATGTCTGGCCGGTTGGTAGCTGCGATCACTATAACGCTGTTGAGCGATTCCAGGCCGTCAAGCTCTGTCAGTATCTGGGAGATGACCCTCTCTGTGACGTGTGAATCGCTGGTAGATCCGCCTCTGGCGGGAGCGATGGAGTCTATCTCATCGAGGAATATGACAGATGGCGCAGCCTGCCGGGCCTTTCTGAATGTCTCTCGCACCGCCTTCTCAGACTCGCCCACCCACTTGGACAGGAACTCAGGCCCTTTAATGCTTATGAAGTTGGCCTCGCTCTCTGTGGCCACAGCCTTGGCCAGCAGGGTCTTGCCCGTTCCCGGAGGCCCATAAAGCAGTATGCCCTTTGGAGGTTCAGCATCCATGTGCTGGAACAACTTGGAATAGGTCAGAGGCCACTCCACGGATTCAACCAGCTCCTGCTTTACCTGGTCCAGGCCGCCTATATCTTCCCACTTGACGTCGGGAGATTCAACCATGACCTCACGCATGGCCGAGGGCTGCATCTCTCTTAGAGCATCCAGGAAATCGTCATTGGTGACCTCTATCTTGTTCAAGACCTCTACGGGGATGGATGCCACCTCCAGGTCCAGCTCTGGCAGTATACGCCTTAGTGAGCGCATGCCTGCCTCTCTTGCCAGGGCTGCCAGGTCGGCGCCCACGAACCCGTGAGTAACTGCGGCCAGCCTCTCCACATTCACGTCCGCTGCAAGGGGCATTCCTCTGGCATGGATCTGCAAGACTTCCAGCCGTGACTCCTTATTTGGAACACCTATCTCTATCTCACGATCGAACCTGCCAGGGCGCCTCAGTGCCGGGTCTATTGAGTCAGGCCGGTTGGTGGCTCCAATGACCACTACTTTTCCCCTGGCTTCCATGCCGTCCATCAGTGCCAGGAGCTGGGCCACTACACGGCGCTCTACTTCGCCTGTGACCTCCTCTCTCTTGGGGGCGATGGAGTCTATCTCATCTATGAGTATTATTGAGGGCGCCTGCTCCTCGGCGGTCTTGAAGATCTGGCGGAGCTTCTCTTCCGACTCGCCATAGTACTTGGACATGATCTCAGGGCCGCTTAAGGTCTCGAAGTGGGCATTGGTCTCAGAGGCCAGAGCCTTGGCCAGCAGGGTCTTTCCAGTACCGGGAGGACCATAGAGCAGCACTCCCTTGGGAGCCTCTACGCCAAGCCGGTCGAAGAGCTCCGGGTGCTTCATTGGCAGCTCAATCATCTCCCTGACCTTCTTGATCTCGGGTCCAAGGCCGCCTATGTCCTCATAGGTGATCCTCTGCACGGACTTCTCTTCCTTGGCAGGCTTCTCAGAGATCTCAATTCTTGTCCTATCACCGATGACCACGGCCTCTTTGGCAGGGGTCACTCTCACGGCCATGAGCTCAATCTTCCTGCCCATGACATTGATCTCTGTGATGTCTCCCCTGGTCAGGACGCGCCCTTCCATGTACCGTCTGAGGTACTCTTCCCCACCAGTGATGCGCAGGGGCACTGTCGGAGCAAATACCACGCTCTCTGCTGGAGCTGACTGGATGATCCTGACTGGAACGCGGTCGTCAATGCTCACACCGGCGTTCCTTCTAATGTTTCCATCCAGCCTGATCACGCCAGTTCCAGTGTCATCTGGATAGCCGGGCCACAGTAAGGCTGCTGTCTTCTTCTTGCCCTGGATTGAGAGCACATCTCCTGCCTGCCAGCCCTTCTCCCGAAAGATTGCTGGATCCACTCGGGCGATGCCACGCCCAACATCCGACGGACGAGCTTCAATTACTTTGAGCACAGTATCTTCTGCCATCAAAAACCTCTCCAATCAACCTGATTTATTTATCGTCTCGCAAGCTTAAGTATCTTCTTAAGTCTGTAGTCTGCCTCAAACGAGGTCGGCTGCAGCACATGAACATCACACTGGCAGAGAATCCTCGGCATGTTTCATGCTATACTGCGCACAGCCTCAGATCTGCCATGAGGGCTGAACTCCAAGCCAGCCCGAATGCACCTTACATTACTAACTTAGAGTTAGTGTAACTGCGAACTATTTAAATCTTTCTGAAGCCAGACGGGATAATGCCTTCCCAAATGGAGGGGGACAGGAGAAGATGCGGCCCGGCAGAGGCCCTTTCAGATCAGATATGCCACAAGATGCCGGTTTCTGGCCGCGGACGTTCCCATCAGCAGGCGTCTCCTGTTCTGATCTTTGACATGGAGCAGTCCTGCGCCATGAGGCCTCACCACGGCCATGGTCGGATGGGATGAGGAGAACGATGGAAGTGGGGCGCAAGAGGGCCAGGCCAATTGTACTAAAACGCTAAATTGTAGCTCAGACCTGCGATATCTGGCAGATCTCTGTCAGATGAAGGCCTTCTCTGAGCTGACTGGATATCCTCTGCAGGATAGGGATGCCTTTGATAGAGATGAGGTGGTGGACTATGCTCTGGAGGTCAAGAGGTACAAGGACGGCCTGGGAGAGAAGATGGCGAGAGATGAGCTCAAGCTCCTGGCAGAAAAGTTTCTTAGATCCCACAATACCTGCACCCTGGCCACAGGACATGCGGGCTGGATCAGGGCAACGCCCCTGGAATACTCCTACCAGGACGGGTTCATCTACATCATAACCGAGGGCGGAGAGAAGCATCTATATCAAAGAGGGGCAGCCGGGCCTATAAGACGGCCCTATCCCTCAGAGGAGTATCTGAGGAGAGGATTGATGCACTGCCCATAGAGATGAATGTGATCCAGGTGAGGATAGAAAAGGCGGAGTTCCTGAACTCCGAGTTCAAGGATTCAGGATACACATAATTCAGCATATTTTTCGCTGACGTGTCAGGCCGACCTCAGTGCCTCGGCAGTCTCTTTCATAGATCTTTCATCCTTGAGGCCGACCAGCTTCTCTGGCGATTCCTGGAACCCCTCCAGGGCATTGAAGAACCTGTCCACGGGGTCGCCCTTGTAAGTGGGCACCAGGAAGATATGAGTGTGGGGAATTCTTCTCCCGCGAGCGTACATGCACACGAAGTCGGGCAAAAACGCCCTCATGATCTTGGCTGAGACCGTCCTGGCAGCACCAAAGACTGCGGCCGTCTCCTCCTGCGTCATGTCATGCCACCAGGGAACATGCCTCTTTGGTATGACCAGGCAGTGGCCCCTGGCAAAAGGGTTGATGTCCAGAATTCCAAGGCAGAGTTCATCCTCATAGACGATGTGGCCCTCTGCCCTGCCATCAATTATATCGCAGAAGATGCAGCCATTTTTAGCATCTTCAGGATCAGGCGTGCACATAGAGGTCTCATCATCTGCCAAATATTTAAGCCATTCCTGCACCAAAAGAGGTCGGTTTTTGCAGTCGTTCCCTGGGCCATATTCTTCATGAGGATCAGATATCGCACCCGCCGCCGGACTCAAAGGCCTCCCTGACCTGGCCGGCTTTATCCTTGGATACCCTCATATCCACCAGGTTGATGAATGCATCAGCATAATCCGGCATCAGACAGTCCAGGCTTTCTGCACCATCTATGACCTGATCTGCCAGGTAATCCAGATCTTGGACAGAGAGAGTTTTAAGCCTGGACTGGAAGTCTGCCAGGCCCTGAGAGTGGTGGTTGGCCACCGGAGGCAGGATGTTTAGATAATCCAGATCTATCCCAGATCTGGCCATCTCCTCATACTCGGGTATGAGCTTCTTTAGTATCTCCTTATCCTTATCGTTGAGTTCTCTAGCCATAAAGCCTCAGATTTTAATAAGCAATTAATAACCAGTTCAAAGAATTTTGGGCCAGGAAGAATACATTTTAGCCCACGCTCTGCGAGACCCATTCAAGATAGCATTTCTCTCCATCTGTTATTGGTATCACAATGATCTCAGGAACCTGGTAGCTGTGCATCTCCTTTATCCTGGCCTTGATCTTATCGACCATCCGCGCCTGTGTCTTGATGATCATGAGCTCCTCGGGTTCATCAGAGAGCTTGCCCTCCCAGGAGAAGTAGGATCTGACTAAAGCTACATTGACGCAGGCTGCGAGCCGCTCCTGTACCAGGGCTCTTGCCATCTTCTCAGCCCCAAGAGGCGGCGCCGTACAGAGGATCATAACAAAATCGGTCACATTCCCACCCACTTATCGCCGTCATCCTTTAGCTCCTTCTTCCATATGGGCACCCGAACTTTCAGCTCCTCTATGATGTACCTGCACCCCTCGAAGGCATCCTTTCTGTGAGGTGCAGAGCAGACTATGAGCACTATGTTATCTCCAACCGATAGGAAACCTGTGCGGTGTATTACATCCGCGAACTTCAGGCCAAAGTTCTCAACTGCCTCATCCCTGATCTTTTCCAGCTCTGGCAGCGCCATCTCGCCGTAGGCTTCAAGTTCCATGCCCTGGATGCCGTCATCCCGGACTGTGCCAGTGAAGGTAACTACGGCACCAACTCCCGCGCTCTTGGCTCTCTTTATCAGGTCATCTATGGAGAAGTCTTGCTCAGTAATCTCGACCATGATATCTCCTCATTCACCGTGCCCTCTAGCTCCAGATGTTTCCAGGATTTGGGGCTCAGCCCCCGGCCACCGGTGGAAAGATGGCCACCTCGTCGCCTTCAGAGAGCTTTGTACCCAGGCCGTCTTGGGAGTCTATGTTCTTCTTATTCTTCATGATGATTACATAATCCTTGATCTGGCCTGACTCATCGAAGGCTGCCGACCTCAGCTTCTGGTTGGTCCTGCAGAGCTCATCTAACAGGTCATTGATGGTGGAACCATCTTTTACCTCGACATCGCGCTCTCTCCCCAGAATCTCCCTGAAGTTTGCAAACGCCTTGACCTTGATCTTCATGATCTCCATACACATGATGCGTCTTACAAATAACGATCTATTGCTTTCCCCAAAGCTCCTGATAGCTGGACGCTTTAGTCTGAGAACTTTCGTTCTTTTGGCCCTTCTTCAATGACGCCTTTACCTTCTCCTGCTCCCTATCCCTGAGCCTCTTGATCTCCTCAAGGCTCTCGATCTTCATGACGAATGTGCCGTGACAGGGCTTTACATATGTAAAGAGGATCTCACTACCCTTTACGCCTATAGCCACTGGTGGGACTCCAATGATGAGGTAATCCTTAAAGAGCTTGTAGCCCGGATCGACATAGTAGACCTCATCAGAGTTCTTCTCTATGAACTCCCTGGCATCTTTGAATGTAGTCCTCTCCAGCAGGAGGTCATATTTCATCTGCTCAACGCAGCTCACAAAACCACCTTGTCCAGCTTGTTCTTCAGGGGGTTGGGGTTGTGGGTGGCTTTGGCCACTATCTTCTGGGCATCGAACTCTACAGTGTCTGCCAAAGATTCAGCATTCTTTCCAAAGACCACGGCATACATCCTGGCCTTGGATATGGCGCTCATGGTTGCGGCATAGACCACGCCTGCATCGCTGTGCATGAATGCAAAGCATATATCGAAGTCGGTCTTCTTCTCCACTATATCTGATATCAACTGGTCTATATCGATTGTGTTCCTGACATAATACCCCTCAGGGTCTGAGACCTTGAGGAGCTTGAGGGCGGCATCGGTCCCGGCCACTGTCACTTCCATGCCCTCCTTGGAGAGCTTATTTGAGAGGTACAGGACAATGCTCATCTGGACGGGCACCTCAGGGCACCCCATCATGAGCAGCACTCTTTTAGGAGCATCTTCTGCCATTTGGTTCATCTCTTGCAACTTGGCCTAATTCATGTCATTAAATACTTAAATCTGAGCTTAGGCCGCAGCAGCCGCACCCGGGGCTTGGCTCGAATCTCACCTCGTCCATGCAGGCCAAAAGGCCGTCCCAAAGCAGGAGCCTGTTCTCCAGGAGCTCGCCTTGGCCAAGGACATACTTCACCGCCTCAGACACCTGGACGCCACCAATGACCGCGCAGGTGGATCCAAGCGCTGGGAAGGGCCTGACAGGGGGTGCTCTTGGAAAGAGGCACTGGAGGCAGGCGGTCCTGCCCGGTATTATGGTGGTTGCCTGGCCGCCAAACCCGGATATGGCGCCGTGGAAGAGAGGTATTCTTCTCCTGAATGCCGCCCTGTTCAGAAGATACCTGGTCGAAAAGTTGTCCATGGCATCCATGACCAGGTCGCAGCCTTCCAGGAGGCGATCGATATTCTCATCTGTGATGGTCTCTGTCAGGGACTGGACCTCGATCTCGGGGTTTATGTCTGCCAGAGTATCCCTGGCCGACTCTGCTTTGGGCCTGCCCACATCACAGCTACCGTGCAGTATCTGGCGGTTGAGGTTGCTCTTCTCTACCGTATCGCAGTCCACGATCAAGATCTTTCCAAATCCTGCCGCAGCCATGTATATGGACACGGCAGAGCCAAGGCCGCCTGCCCCGGCTATGAATGCTCTGGCCAATTTCAGCCGCTCCTGGCCGGCCTCACCAAAGAGCCTGATCTGCCTGGAGTACCTCTCCAGCTCCATTCGCGTCAGCATTGAGACGAGATTCGCTGATGGAGATTTAAAGGAATTGATGACTAAAAAGAGATAATTCGGGACTGAGCAGGGATATGCTCAGCCTGCCGGGCTTAGTAGAAAGAGGTATCGAAGAGGTCCTCTTCTGTCAGCTCTTTATCAATGTACTCCATATCATAATCCATTGCAGCATACTGCATTGCAGATGGTATCTGGAGGCTTGGATCGCTGATCCACCTTCCGTCCCAGTTCTTGAGGGCGTACTTGACCTGATCTAAGTCCTGGCCGGTCCTCTTGGCATAGATCTCAGCAGCCTCGTCGGCATGCTCGTTTATGTAGGCAGTGGCCTTCATATGAGTCTTGACTATCTGCTTTACCATCTCTGGATTGTCCTTGATCAATTTGCCGCTGACAAGGACGCTGCAGCAGGCGTGGTTGGGCCACATGCTGCCGGAACGAACTACAGTCTTGCCCTTGCCCTCATCCTCTATGATCTCTGGGGATGGTGATGGCAGGAATCCGCCATCTATCTTGCCTGCATCTACGGCAGTCATGGCGTCTCCGCCAGTCATGGCTTTGATGGTCAGCTGGGTGGCATCAATGTTGTTATCCTTAAGCCATTTTCTGAGAACCAGGTCCTGGATGGATCCTGCAGGGAATGTCCCGATACTCAGCCCTATGAGCGATTTAGGTCCGTTATAGTCCAGCCCGTTCCTGAAGACCAGGCCTGAGCCCTGGACGTTTACGCCTGCAACTATCTTGGCATCCAGGCCCTGAGCTATGGCCGTGATTGGCGGAGCTGTGCCCACATAAGCGACGTCCAGATGACCGGCAAGCATTGCCTGCATCTCAGGGGCGCCTGTAGGGAACTCGAACTCTTTTACCTCAGTAATTCCAAAGGGCTTGAGATCCTCAGCCCACCAGCCCTTCTCCATGGCCACCATCTCTGCGATCTGATGAACGCTCGGCTGGTATCCCATATTGAGGACTTTATCCTCAGCCAGTGCGGGATAGCCAATAGAGATCAATAGCAGAATTAAAGTAGCCGCTAGAATCGCTCTTCTCAATATATCCACCTCCCTACAAGAAATAGGACATAAATATAAGAAGATTTCCTATTTAGCCCTGACTATGACCGGAGAAGTGAAAGCAAGCGCTATCTGCCTAAAAGAACATGGGATACAGCTGACTTTTCATACATATCATGATCCAAAAGCCCGCGAAATTAGAAGAGTCTATGATAATTAGGCCCAAAGAAAGGCCATCTGTGCCCAAGGTAGGCAGGACGCGAGGTCGGGAAAAGATGGCAGTTGCAGCACAGCCAAGTCAAGCAAGATTTATATGCGTACAGACTTGCCAGTATATATTGGTGCCACAGGTGATTAACAATTGTGATCAAATTGCAGTGCCCTCTGTCCCGCTATAGGAAGGTCGGTTTGAGATGAAGTCCCCATGTGAAGAGGTAGTATGGGATGTATTGCCAAGCATTAGAGCTGCGATAGCCGAGGAGCTGGTTAAAAGAGAGCTATCTCAAAAAGAGGTCTCTAAGCTGCTGGGCATCACCCCACCAGCCGTTTCCCAGTATGTATCCAAGAAGAGAGGCTACAATATAATCTTCAAAGACGAGATCAGGGATGAGATAGAGAAGCTGGCAGACGACCTGATGCAGGGGCCGGTAGATGACCTTGTATCCAGGATGTGCATCATATGCAGGATGCTCAGGGGCGAAGGATCAGCCTGCGGCCCCGAGGAATGCAAGCTGGATTAGAGGCTGATTTTGCAGCGACCAATCGAGGCAGCAATATGAGGTTTTAATGGAGCGCATGGAAAAGCTTCAGGAGCTCAAAAAGAGGCTCAGTGAGAGAGAGAGCCTGCTTATTGCCTACTCAGGTGGAGTAGACAGCAGCCTGCTGGCTGCCATTGCCAAAGACGTGCTGGGGGACAAAGTCCAGTGCGTGATCCTGGACAGCGAGACCCTGCCAAGAAGCGAGCTTGGCCATGCAGAGTCCCTGGCAAGATCTCTGGGGTTAAACCTGGTGGTGGCCAGGCATCCGGCGCTGCATGACAAAAGTTTCGTTGAGAACCGCTCAGACAGATGCTACCTGTGCAAGAAGTCCAGCGCCAGGATGCTAAAAGAGATTGGAGCCTGGAGGGGCATAAGCTGTATAGCGGATGGAGTCAACACCTCAGATTACAGCGACTACCGGCCCGGGATTCGCGCCTGCGACGAAGAGGGGATCTGGCATCCCTTTGTTGAGGCTGGAATATCCAAGGCCGATATCCGGCAGACGGCTAAAGAGATGGGCCTGCCCATCTGGAACAAGCCTTCTTCTGCCTGCCTCTCCTCCAGGATACCATATGGCCATATTATAACTGAGGAGAACCTGCTGATGGTTGAGAGAGCTGAAGATCTCTTAAAAAGTCTGGGCTTTGATCAGGTCAGGACCAGGGCTCACGGTGATGTTGCAAGGATAGAGGTCCCTGAAGGTGAGATGGACAGGGCCCTGGCATCAAAAGCCGAGATCGTCAGAGGACTAAGGGAGATTGGATTTAAGTACGTAGCCCTGGATCTTGAAGGGTACCGCACAGGCAGCATGAACGAGGCGTTATGAGCCTGGAACGACTCAGATCTGACTTCCCCCTGGTAAGAGAGGTGGCCTACCTGGACAGCGCCTCAACCAGCCTGACCCCAGAGCCGGTACTTGGCGCCATGATGCAGTACTACCATGAATACAGGGCCAACGTAGGCAGGGGCGTCTACAGGCTGGCCCAGATGGCATACCAGAAGTACAGGGATGCCCACGTGAAGGTGGCCGGCTTCGTGGGCTGCAGAGATGGTGAGGAGGGCCTCCTGGCCTTCACCAAAAATTCTACTGAATCAATAAATGCCGTGGCCAGGGGCCTGGACTGGAAGAGGGGCGACCGGGTGGTGACCACAATTACCGAGCACCACTCAAACTTCTTGCCCTGGCTTCGTCTGAGGTCCCTGGGAGTGGAGCTGGAGGTCATTGAGCCTGGACCTGGGCCGGAATGTGTCTTTGACATCTCTTGCTTCTCAGAGGCCATCACTCCTGGCACAAAGCTGGTGGCCGTAGCCCAGGTATCCAATGTCCTTGGAACCATACTTCCTGTAAAGGAGCTCTCTGATATCTGCCATGACCGGGGCGCGATGCTTTTAGTGGACGGCGCCCAGTCAGTTCCCCACATGCCAACAGATATCCGGGAGATGAACTGCGACTTCCTCTGCTTCTCAGGCCACAAGATGCTCGGCCCGACGGGGACAGGAGTTCTCTGGACCAGGAATGAGATCGAGCCTCTGATGGTGGGAGGTGGCATGGTGGAGGATGTCTCCCTGGAAGGATATGTGCCTAAAACTGGATATGAGGGGCTTGAGGCCGGGACTCCGGACATCGCCGGAGGCATTGGACTTGGCCAGGCTGTGGATTACCTGTCCAGGGCTGGAATGGATGATGTAAGAAATCATGAGGCAAGGCTTACAGCCCGGCTCATGCAGGGGCTAACCGAGATAGAGGCAGTCGAGATTTACGGGCCCTCTGACCTGAAGCAAAGGAGCGGAGTGGTATCGTTCAACGTCAGGGGAATGAAGCCCCAGGAGGTGGCCCTGATGCTTGATGAGGCCGCAAATATAATGGTGAGGTCCGGGCACCACTGCTGCATACCATTGATGAGATACCTGGGGCAAAAAGAGGGGACGGTCAGGGCTTCAGTTTACCTCTACAATACCGAGGAAGAGATAGAGAAATTGCTTGGAGCCGTAGAAGAGATCTCAGCCCTGGCATAGGCATAATATAACGCACTGGCGTGACACAGAGGTGTTTGTATGTTCAAGGAGTTCAGCTGCCTCAAGTCTGATGAGCTCGGTTTAAAGGAGGCGATGCAGCAGGTGGTCGAGGAGGTGCCTCTCTCCATATTCATAAACGGCAGGCACTACACTACAGCACTTATCAGCCCGGCACTGGAAAGGGAGTTCGTGCTGGGACATCTATTCTCTGAGAGGATCATAAGCAGCCTTGAAGATGTGGAATCATTCGAGCTGGAGAAGAGGGTGGCCAGGGTCATAGTCAACAATCCCATGAGGGCAATAGTCTCACGCAGGCCAATTGTGAGCGGCTGCGGGGGGACTGCCTCATACCTGGACGAGTCGAAGCTGCCTGAGGTCAAGTCGGATCTGCTGGTCAGAGCAGAGGATATTCATTCGGCTATAAAGGCCATATCTGTGTCTGAGCTTCACGAGGCCACTGGAGGGGTTCATTCAGTGGGGCTTTTCAATAAGGGCAAGGCCCTATCAATAGTAGAGGACATTGGCAGGCACAATGCACTGGATAAGGCCATAGGATCAGGCCTGCACAGTGATATCGACTTCTCTGAATGCTACACTGCGTCCACAGGGAGAATATCCTCAGACATGGCCCTTAAGTGCTCTGTGGCAGGAATACCCATAATCGCTTCCAGAGGGGCGACCACAAGCCTGGCTCTGATGGTGGCTGAGAGGACTGGCCTGACGGTCATAGGCTTTGCCAGGGGACTGAGGATGAATATCTACACAGGATGCGACAGGATAATTGGCGCTCCTGGCCAGAAATGAAAAATGATTAATCCCCAGGAGTATTCATTCCAGAGGATAGATCTAGTCAAAATAAATCAGGATAAAAAAATCTGGGCGGGCTCACCCAAACATGGCGCCCATACCGCCTTCTGCAGCGTCCGACTCGTCCTTAAAGGCCCTGAGAGCCTTGTCTCCCTCGTCGCCTGTGAGCAGCTTTGCCGGTGAATCCGCCAGGAGCTTCTTTGCTTCCTCGACCAGCTCGTCCCTGGCCTTGATGTACATGCAGACGCCCTCCTTGTCCAGGCCCATTATCTTGCAGTCCCTGATTGTGGGGCCCAGCCTCTTGAAGAACTCCTCGTCCATCTTCTTGTTCATGACATCGCTATCCTTCAGATCATAGAAATAAACTAGCTCCATCTAAAACAACCTCCTAATCCTTTTCTCCAATCGCCCTCAAAGGGCGTCCAAAGCCCTCTTAAGCTTAAGCGTGCACTGGTCCATGAGGTCTGCAGCCTCCAGCACGGCTTCTGCCGCCGCCGGGCTCACTTCCCTTATCTGCAAGGCCCTATCCCGAAAGGACTTGCTGTGGCTCTCATTGTGCTCTATCCAGTGCTCTAGAAGATGCTCTGCTTCACTCTTGATCATATTGCCTCAATACTTCCTGCTGATCATGTAGTCAGCCAGCTCCAGGAGAAGCGACTTGGCATCAGAGCTTGGCAGAAGATCCAAAGCGTGCTTTCCCTTATCCACCAGCTCTACGGCCTTTCTCCTGGCGTACTCTATAGACCCGCTCTCCTCAAGCTTGGAGAGGGCCCTGTCTATCTCCTGGGGCGCGGCATCCTGGCGTCCGAAGACATCCACCTCGACGCCGTGGTCCAGGGCATGGATCATTATCAGTGTCTTCTTGCCCTCTATCAGGTCCCCGCCGCGCTTCTTTCCAAGAACACTCTCAGGGGCCGTCAGGTCAAGTACATCATCCTGGATCTGGAATCCCATGCCAGTGAGCCTTCCAAACCTCTCCAGCCCTTTGGCTTCCTTGGCGCTTCCACCAGCAAGGACCGCGCCAATGCTGGCCGAGGCTCCGTACAGGACTCCGGTCTTCTTCTCTATCATCTCCAGGTATTCTTCCTCTGAGACCATCTCCCTCTCCTCGAACTCCAGGTCCAGCCACTGGCCTTCGCATATGGCCGTACATGTCCTGGAGAGGATGTCCATGGCCTCCAGTTTGAGCCCGTCCTTTGCCCTGGTCTGGCCCAGGATCTGGAATGCCTTGGAGTAGAGAGTGTCTCCAGCAAGTATTGCGCCAGACGTCCCCCACAGAACATGGACAGAAGGCCTTCCCCTTCTGATATTGGCATTGTCCATGATGTCGTCGTGGATGAGTGTGAAGTTGTGGATCAGCTCTATAGAAACCGCCGCCGGAGCCAGCACCCCGGGGTCACCACCAACAGCCTCGCCGGCTATGAGGAGCATCGACGGCCTGAGCCTCTTGCCTCCGGCGTCTACCAGGTGCCTTGATGCCTCATAAAGCCCCTTGGGGTGAACTACAGGGAGGAACTCTTCTATGGCCTTTGAGACGAGGGCCGCCCTCTTTCCAATCTCTTCATCTAACATCTCCCCACCCCTACTCTAAAAGCAGCTCCTGGCCGTTTCTGACCAGGTGGATGTTGGACCCCAGGCTGTACCCGGTCTCCTCGGCCATCATGAGGTAGCTGCCGTGAGATATCAGGTTGCCGTGGCTCGGTATGACGTGCTCGGGATTGATCATCCGCAAAAGCTCCCAGTGGTCCTCTCTGCAGGCATGGCCCGAGACGTGGACATTGTCATATATCCTCCCACCGCGCATCTTGAGCTTGGTCACCACTGTGTGGCGGTTGGATACATTGAGCGGCTGGGGTATGATGCCCGCGCTGAAGACTACCTTGTCTCCAGACTCCACAGTGTACTCAGTCTCGCCATTGGCAACCCTGCTGAGGATGGCCCCAGGCTCGCCCTGGTGGCCGGTCATTATTGGCAGATACTTCTCCTTGCCATCGGTCATTATCCTCTTTAAGGCCTTGTCCACAGCTTTGCGCCTGCCGTATACTGCCAGTCCTTCACCCTTATCGGCGTATCCTGTCCTGACAGCCGTGCCCCAGTACTTCTCCATCGACCTTCCAAGCAGGACCGGCTTTCGGCCCATCTTGTGAGCGGCCTCAATAATCGCCCTTATGCGGGCGATGTGGGATGAGAACGTGGTGACCATGACCCCAGACCTGGTCTCCTCTGTGCCTGTAAGCACATCCCAGACCAGGTCCTTGGCAATCTGCTCAGAGGGCGTCTTGCCTGATATGGCAGCGTTCGTGGTCTCAGTGATTAGTGCCAGGACGCCCTCTTTTCCTATGGCCCGGAGCCGCGGGAAGTCTGGGGGCTCTCCAAGGGTTGGGTTTCTGTCTATCTTGAAGTCGTTAGCATAGAGGATTATGCCCCGATCAGTGTGTATGGCTGCAAAGACGCAATCTACAATGCTGTGCTGTACCCTTATGAACTCCAGCTCAATATCCGGCGTGACCTGGTACTTCTTGCCAGCAGGCATAGTAACCAGCCTGTTGTCCACGCCAAAGATCCTCTCAGACTTGATCTCTTGATTGATCAGGTCAGCTGTAAAAGGGGTAGCCACTATGGGCGCCTCGTACTTATGCGCCAGCTTGGAGATCGCGCCTATGTGATCCAGATGGCCGTGGGTGCAGGCTATGACTCTAACCTTGCCTTCGACGTTGTCCATGATGCTGTCATCGGGGATGGCACCCATGGCGATCAGATCTGCGGCATGCAGCGACTCTACATCGGTGTCCTCGTGTATCTGGACCCGGTCGAGCCTGATGCCCATGTCCATAACCACTATATCGTTGCCTATTCTGATCGCGGTCATGTTTCTGCCGATCTCGTCGTATCCTCCGACCGCGATAATTCCTATATCCTTCATCTTGCCATCTCTCTTATAGAAAATTTTCGAGTATCATAGCCTCGCTGTTCCAGGATCTCCCTGGTCTTGCCGGTCAGTATTACTGGCGCCGACTTGAGGCCTGTTATATTTTTGCTGCCAGTCAGGAACATGGCAATTCTCAGAGCCCTTATAAAAGCCCTCAGGGCTTTCACCACCTCATCCGCACTGGAAGAGGCAGGCTCTAGCATTGGAAGAGCAGTTCCTGCAAGGGAAGCCCCAAGAGCCAGACTTTTGGCCACGTCCAGGCCGTTTCTAACTCCTCCTGAAGCTATCACCTCTGCTCCTGATGATAAGCATTCGACAATGGATACAGGTGTAGACATACCCCAGTCCCAGAAGAGGCCGCCCATAAGCGCCGACTCACAGTCGCCGTGCTCGTCTGCCCTGTAGGCTTCCACCCCGGACCAGCTCGTGCCGCCTGTGCCTGAGACGTCTATGGTCTTGATCCCGGACCGGACTATTGAAGCTGCGACCTCTCCTGAGATCCCAGCCCCGGTCTCTTTGATAATCAATGGTACCCTGCCCCTTGAGGCCTCTCTCAGGCACTCCAGCACCTGATATCCATCTCTTTCGCCCTCGGGCTGGACCGACTCCTGAAGGAAGTTGAGGTGCACAGCTACTGCATCGGCACCTATCATCTCAGCCACCTGGGTTATGACCTCAGGGCCGCTCCTTCTGAGCTGGACGGCTCCTATGTTTCCAATTATCGGCACATCTGGGGCCGCCTCTCTGACAGCAGAGAAGGTCTCAACCTGGGACGAATCCTCAAGTGCAGCCCTTTGAGAGCCCACACCCAGGGCTATGCCCATCTCCTGGGCCGCCCTTGCCAGGTTGATGTTTATCTCTCTTGTATCTGGATGGCCACCTGTCATGCCCGTGATCATCAGAGGCGCCTTTAGCCTGCGTCCAAGGAATGTACACCCAAGATCTATCTCGTCTGCATCGATCTCGGGCAAAGCCCGGTGTACCAGCAGCAGGTCGTCAAAGGGCCGCGCCTCGCCCTCCACCAACTTCTCAAGACAGATCCTTATATGATCCATCTTCCTGCTCGAGGTGGTCAATTAGACCTCCGAATAACAGTTCCCACATGCTCTCCTTTGAGGGCCTTCATAACAGATCCCTCGCGGCCGGCATTGAAGATCTGGGATTCTATGCCCATATCCGCCAGGTCTAAAAGCTCCAGCAGCTTGGACTTCATTCCACCGGTCACGTCCACACCTGACCCGGGTCCGAAGTCCAGGCCTGACAGGTCGGACCTGGTCACAGCCTCCACAGGGATGCCGCCTTGAAGCACTCCATCTACATTGGTTCCAATAGCTGCCAGGTCGGCCTTCAAAGCTACAGCCAGGTAAGAGACCAGCTGATCGCCTGAGACTATGCCCGCGCCCCTGGTCAGGTCCATGGCCACGTCTCCGTGGAGGACCGGGATGAGACCCCTGTGCAGCATCTCCTTTAAGGGACCCAGGTCCATGTGGTCTATGCGCCCATCTTTTAGAACAGTGCATCCCAGAGGGTTCACAGGAAGTGGCATGGCCCCGGCCCGGCCAAGGGCCGTAACCACAAGCTCGTTTAGCTTCAGTACAGAATCGTGAGTGACACGCAGCCCTTCAGGGCTGAAAGCTTCAGGAAGGCCGTACTTCTTTGCAGGAACGTGCCCAAACGACCCGGCTCCGTGCACCAGCACCAGGTCGAAGGGAGCTGCAGCTATCTCTCTGGCAATCCTGGCAATCTCCATGGATCTGGGACAGGATGGCTTGGACTTATCTGTGAGTATGCTTCCGCCAATCTTCAGTATCCTGACCATAAATCCGGGCTCATCCTTCCAGCCTTACTCCTTCACATCCTGTTTTCACTGCAAAGGTCCTGCCTCTGGCCTGCCTTATGGCCGTGGCAATCTCAGCCTCGCCACCCTCTTTTGGGAGAGCTATCATGCATCCTCCGCCGCCAGCCCCTGTCAGCTTTGCACCCATTGCCCCGCCAGCACCGCGAGCTGCGTATACAAGCTCAGAGAGCTCCCTTGTCCCCACACCCAGAGCCTCAAGCAGGCCGTGGTTCACGTTCATGAGCGCACCCAGCTCTTCTAGCCTTCCTTCCTCTAGCAATTCGAGAGCTCTCTTTGATATGGCCCCTATTGCCTGGAATATGGGCGCCACAACCTCAGGGTAGCTCTGTCTCAGGCTCTGGACCTTGGCGACCTCAGTCCTGGTATCGTGTGCCCTCTCTGTATATCCAACTACCAGGCGCAGCTCGGGCAGTTTCCTGGCCTGGATCTTATCCGAGACCAGCTGATAGCCTCCAAAAGTTGAAAGGGCCGTGTCCATTGGGCTTCCCAGTCCCTGCTGGACCAGCTTTTCTATGCGGTAAGCCTCTGATCCTATCTCAATCCTTGACATTTTAAGGCCGAGATGCTCGTTTAAAGCAGCCAGTGTGGCCACCACTATGGCCGCAGAAGATCCAAGGCCTGCTGCCGGCGGGATACGAGACTCAACAGTTACCCGAAGATCGCCGGCACGGAGCTCCTTTAAAACCGCAGATATATACCTGGTAGCCAGCAGGGCATCCCTGGACGACCCCACGGTGTGGATACACTCTGCCAGTGGGTCCACAGTAAAGCCTGTCACCATCAGCCTCAGGTTGCTGGCATCTATCTCCACCCTTCCGGGCAGGTCAACAACCGACACCGTGGCACGCAGATCAATGGCCGAGCCAAGCGCAGGAACTCCTGATACAACTGCGTGCTCTCCAAAGAGTATTACCTTGCCAGGAGCAGATGCCGTAGTCAAAAAACAGGCCTCCTCAGGTGAATATTATGGCACCGTAACCCACTACCTGGCTGTAATCTCCAACGGCGTCTCCGCTTGTGGCATATCGCAAAAGCTTTGCTGTGGTCGCACCCAGGATCTTTGAGGCAGTAATTGTTGCAGATATTGGACCATAGCCGCATGCGGTAGCATTGAATGAGTAGACGCGGCTGTAGAGCTCAGGGATATCCATCTTCAGTATGGCCTCTATGAGCTTGGAGTCGACCTTCCTTGCCACCTCTGCGGTCTCATAATGAGTAAAATCGCTGCTGGCAATCACTGTGCAGTCTCTGCCAAGCTTCTTTACGGCCTCGCCCACGACTGTGCCAACCTCTGCAGCGGTCTCCTCATCCTGCAGCCCCATGGATACGGGCAGTATCTTGAATCCTGAAAACCTGTGCTGCAGGAAGGGGATCTGGACCTCAAGAGAGTGCTCGTGGATGTGAGCGGTTTCATCGTGGTCGATAATGGTCCCTGCAAGGGCATCGGCAAGCTCAGTATCTACATCCACAACACCTAAAGGCGTCTTCCAGCTCTCTGTGGAGACGGCCACAGGCGAGCCCATGCCGTGGTGGTTGGGCCCTATGAGGACATAGGTCTCTCGTTTGGGCAGATGGGCATAGACCTCTGCTGCCACCGCCCCTGAGTAGAGATAGCCCGCATGGGGGACAACAGCCCCCAGTATGGGCAGCTCTTCTTGGCCTATGCCTTTAAAGGCTTGGTCTAGCTGGCTTTTGAGTCCCTCGGCGCTGCTTTGGTAGAACTGGCCTGCTACAGCCGGAGGTCTCATTGAGGATCAAAACTCCATCTCGAAGTCCGAGATAGTGTACTTGAACCGGTTCTCCTCTCCGCGCTCCCTTAGGACCTGCCTTGCCAGGAGCCAGTAGATCAATGTGAGTGCCTTTCTGCCTTTGTTGTTTGTGGGTATGACCAAGTCGACGTTCGAGGTCATGTTGTTGGTATCGCAAAGAGCAATGACCGGGATGCCTGCATCTACGGCCTCATTGACCGCCTGAGCATCGCCGCTTGGGTCTGTGGCAATGACTGCATCAGGCTCTATGAACCCATAGAAGTCAGGGTTTGTGAGCGTGTTTGGTATGAACCTGCCGACATTGGCTTTAGCCCCAATAGACTTGGCAAACATGGTTGCCGGGCGCTGGCCGTACTGCCTTGCAGATACCACCAGGATCTTTGATGGGTCATAATTGGCCAGGAACTTGGCTGCAAGCCTTATGCGCTTGTCAGTGGACTGGACGTCGAGTACATACAGACCATCGGTCCTGACCCTGTAAATGTACTTCATCATATCATTGGTCTTCTGCTGGGTGCCTATGTGAACGCCCGCAGCAAGATACTCATCTATGGGTATGAGAGTCTCGTATTCTCCCTCTACCGTAATCACCTCATCTTCTTCAACCAAAATTTCACCTACCTAATTAATGCGCCTGATTCTATCTATCTGTATCGTGTCACTGTTATGGGGATGACGCCAAGTTTCATCTCTTCTAGAGCTATTTCGAGAGGGTCGATCGACGTTGTGCTGATGAAGACCGGAGCTCCCATGAAAATCTGTAAAGCACGCGCTCCGACTATTCGTGCGCGTTCATACCTTGTATATTTCTCACCCTTCAAATAGCCACCTCAAAAGGAAGAGTATGATGGGGTTGCTGAGATTCGAACTCAGGTCACAGCGTCCCGAACGCTGTAGGATGGACCAGGCTACCCTACAACCCCCTTTTACTGGTACCTTCTCAGCATGTCCACTATCTCTACATGGGATAGGAGCATGCGCCTGCAGCAGTATCGATCTATCCCCAGATCGTCCATGACCTTGCCGGGAGGCTCGGTCTTTGTCCTTTCTTTATATTCCTCCCAGACGTGAGATATAACTCTGCCGCAGGAGAAGCACCTAACTGGAATCAATCAGTTTCACCTGTAAGACTTCTGGTACTTAGATCTTGCACCAGGGCCGCCAAACTTCTTCTTCTCTTTCTGTCGGTGATCGCTGACAAGGAGGTTTCTGTCGTACTCTGAGTAAGCCTCTTTCAGGCCAGTGTCGCCAGTCCACTCTACTATGCCGCGAGCAATGGCAGTCCTAATTGCATCTGCCTGGCCGATAAATCCTCCACCTGAGACCATGACGTCTATATCCATATTCTTGGTAAGGTCGCCTGCTATCAGTATGGAGTCCAAGATCTTAAGCCTTGCAAGCTTTGGCTCGTATGTGTCCAGAGCCATCTTGTTGATCCTGACCCTGCCCTGGCCCTCTTTGAGTGTGGCACGGGCAGTGGCAGTCTTCTTCTTGCCGGATGAGTTAATTACCTTCATATTGAACCTCTCAGAAGTTTGCGCCAAGCCTTCGGCTCAGATCGCCAAGCTCAATGTAGTTAATACTGTTCGTCTGTCTCATCTTGGCGCCCTCTGGCTGCTCGAACTGCATTCCCTGCAGCTCTCTTGGAACGCCGACATATATTCTGAGCCTGGACATGGCGTCGCGCCCGCGCCCCATCTTGTATGGGAGCATTCCGCGCACAGTCCTCTTCATGATCATATCCGGCCTTCTTGGGAAGTAGGGACCTCTCTCTTTGTCGCCCCTCTGCCTGGCCTGTCCATAATCAGCAAATATTGCCTCTCTGCTCCCGGTGATGACTGCCTTCTCGGCATTGACAATTTTTATCTCCTCTCCTTTCAGAAGGAGGGAGGCTGACACGCTTGCCAGACGTCCCAGGACCAGACCTGTTGCATCAACTATCATCAGATCACCTTAAAATCTTTATGCGAGATCCCTTGGGATGCTCTTCCATCAGCTTCTCTATCTTCAAGCACTTTCCGCCGGCAGACTCTATCTTGGATACGGCCTGACCGCTGAAGCCTAGGGCTGCAATAGTCACGCTGTGGTCCAGATCGCCTGTGCCAAGGACCTTTCCTGCAACTAAAACCGTGTCGTCGGCTCCGGTATGCCTGTTGATCTTGCTGAGGTTTATAGACGCATAGTTACGTCTGGGCTTCTCAAGCCTCTTGGCGATGTCGCGCCAGATAGCTACGCCGTTGTCACGAGACGTCGCCTTCAGATCACTTATGAGGCGATTCAATCCCGGATTGCTCTTCTTGGTTGTCTTCATTTAAATCCTCCGCAGAGCCTGGATCTCAGGCCGACTCACGCGCAGCGCGCGTTCGAGCACTGATGCTCTTGCGCCCTGGACATTTCCGTCCAAGTGCGGATAACATAGACCCAATCCCCGCCAGTATTTAAACGTTACCACCCTTCGCGAATTTAGGCATTATCCCTTACATTAAGACCGTATATAAGGACAGTACTTATAATAAGGTAATAATCTTTTGTAAGGTATTAATATCTTGATGGCGAATACTTAACTGTCCTGTGTATGATTGATATTCTCCTCGTCATTTCAGTTATAGTCGGCTTTATCCTTGGAGTAATCAGCGGGCTTACGCCCGGGTTACATGTAAACAACTTCTCAGCCCTGGCCCTGCTCATATCCACATCACCCTGGCTTGAGAAGCTTGGCATTGGGCCATATTACCTGGCGGCGATAATCGTTGCTGCCAGCGTTTCCCAGCCCTTTCTGGACATCATACCTGCGATCTTCATAGGCGCTCCAGACGAGGACACCGCCATGGCCATCCTGCCTGGCCAGAGCATGATGATAGACGGCCGAGGCCTGGAAGCTGTGAGGCTCTCCGCACTGGGCTGCGCGGGCGGGATTCTTTCCACCACCGTCCTGATATTCCCCCTGGCCATGGTCGTCTCCCAATACTACGACCTGGTGCTGAGATACATAGGCGCATTCCTGCTGGTTGTAGCTGTGCTTATGATCTATGACGAGGCGGGCCAAAGCTCCGAGTTTCCCCTTCCCGGAGAGCGCCTGAAATACAGGCTACTTGCAGCAATGGTCTTCATAACAAGCGGGATCCTGGGCAAGTTTGCCTTCGACCACCAGTCCATGATCCAATCACCCGGCGGGCTGGAACCTCAGGTGATGCTCCCATTGCTCTCAGGAATTTTCGGGGCATCATCTCTGATACTGGGCCTGTCCACCAGGAACGAAATTCCAAGGCAGAGGGAGACTGCTCCAAGCCTGCCTGCCAGAGCCCTGATGAGATCGATGCTCCTTGGAACCTTGAGTGGTGCAATAATCTCCTGGGTGCCGGGGCTGTCGCCCTCAGTATCCGCCACCATGACCAGGCTTGGGCTGCCATCAACAGGAGAGGAGTTTTTAGTGACACTATCTGGAGTGAATGCAGCAAATGCTCTGGCACCTCTGGTGATGCTCTACTTCTTAAACAGGCCCAAGTCGGGTGCTGCGGCGGCGATACAGGAGATGGGGATTCTGGATCAGAGATTCCTGATGCAGATTCTGGTGATAGCCCTGGCAGTGGCAGCGGCATCATACCTGACCACCATATCGCTGGGGCTGGCCGCGGCCTCTATCATATCCAGGCTGAACTACAGGTGGCTCTGCCTGACTGTGCTGATTGGGATTACGGCCATGGTGGCGGCAATGACTGGATGGTTTGGGATCTTTATATTTGCCATATCCACATTGGTTGGGCTGGCGGCGCCCCTCTGCGGGATACGAAGAGCACATGCAATGGGGGTGCTGATGCTGCCGTTGATAATCCATTATCTTTGAAATAGGACAAAAGAATGGAATAATCAACGATGAGCCTAAAACTTTCACAGGAGAACGCCAATAAGAATACCAAGGCGATGCTGATCTTTGGCCATATGCACTTGCCTATCTAATCCCAGGAGGTTATCAACCTTGGATCAGAGGTGAAGATCTATTCCAGCAATTATGCATGTCTAGGTGGTGGGGTTGAATCATTGAAAATCGATAGATAACATTGCACTTCGATATCTAATGAGAAAACCGTGCCTTTCATGTGATCTTCTGGCGTTTCTTTCAAGGATATGCATCCACGAACGGTTCTAGTACTGACATATTCATATGCGCTCATTTCCAAGATAAGGAGCCAACCTATCCTATATCATTGGTTATAGCTTAGTCGTCGTAGCGGAATAACCTCTTTATATAAATATATCCGCATGATTAGTGCATGGCTTATACACGTTGATCTCCAGAGAGATCTACACAAATGCACACCTAGGTTATTACGCTACGACCCCTTAGTATAGATCGTAGTTGCCAATTACTTGATAACACAGTCTGTTTTATCGTGATGCTACCGTGCGATTGAGTGACTTGAGAACTAAGCCTTTGTTGTGCAAGGCGTCATTGTAATTGGGATCGAGCCTGATAGCCTCATCGTAGGCATTGATGGCACCCTCATACTTGGCTTGATTACTGAGAGCAGCGCCTTTGCCATTCCAGGCCACGGTCAGGTTGGGATTAAGCATGATAGCCTCATCGTAGGCATTGATGGCTTCGTCATACTTGCCCTGATAATAGAGGGCATTGCCTTTATTGTTCCAAGCAAAGGCATTACTAGGATTTAGCCTGATAGCCTCATCGTAGGCATTGATGGCTTCATCGGATTTACCTTGTGCCTGGAGAGCAAGGCCTTTGTTGTTCCAGGCGCTTACATGTTTTGGATCTATCTCTATGGCTTTATCATAAGCCTTGATGGCTTCATCGGATTTACCGCGTGCCTGGAGAGCAACGCCTTTGTTATACAAAGCCAGTGCATAGTTGGGATCGAGCCTGATAGCCTCATCGTAGGCATTGATAGCTTCGTCGTACTTGCCCTGATGATTGAGGGCATTGCCTTTATTATTCCAGGCATACTCAATATTTGGATTTATCCTGATAGATTCGTTGAACGCATTGATCGCTTCATCATACTTTTCCAGGTCATTAAGAACATTGCCTATATCGTTCCAGGCATCGGCAGAGCTGGGATCTAGACAAATGACTTTATCATAAGCCTTGATGGCCTCATCACATTTGCCCTGGTTCTTGAGAGCAATGCCTTTGTTGAACCAGGCATAAACATCATTGGGATTGAGCCTGATAGCCTCATCGTAGGCATTGATAGCTTCGTCGTACTTGCCCTGATGATTGAGGGCATTGCCTTTATTGTTCCAGGTATGAGAATCATTGGGATTAAGCCTGATAGCTTCGTTTAATGCTTTGATCGCCTTGTCGTACTTGTCTAGATAATCGAGAGCAACACCTTTGCCGTTCCAGGCTTCTACAAGGTTGGGATCAAGCCTGATAGCCTCATCGAAAGCCTTGATGGCTTCATCGTACTTGCCCTGATAATAGAGGGCATTGCCTTTATTGTTCCAAGCATCGATATAGCTGGGATCGAGCTTAATAGCCTCGTCGTAGGCATTGATGGCTTCGTCGTAATTGCCCTGGCGATAGAGAGCATAGCCTTTGTTGTACCTGGCTGCTATGGAATTTCGGTTTAATTTTATAGCTTCATCAAACTCCGTCTCCGCCTTCGCATATCTTCCTTCATAACTATAAACCGTGCCTAATCCCATACTTCCCTGGAATGGATGAATATGCTCAAGATCGCTGAAGATTTCCTCGGCCCGATTGATGCCATTATGCTCAAGATAGAAGAAGCCTATTTCCGAGAGCATACCCAATGGTTTATCGTAATTGTGCTCGTTTTGAACTGCTGCTAATGCCAAATTGCTTGCGAGGGCACAATCTACTTTTCCAGTGATAATATGTAGGCAGGACACATCCACCTAAAAGTTTTTTAAGCTTAGGATAAATGTATCCTGTGGCCCCTACAATGACCACAATTAATCTAAACTTGAAGAACTTTTCGCATCGTGATATACTGCTGAAGGTTTTTAGCGATTATGCAAATGATTACGAGTATACCTCAGATGGAATTTTCCGTAGAACCAAACCTCCGATATGTTTA
>Ga0074195_1000736_pt1 | contig 56984 bp, 101 predicted proteins | sample EPASupsiteHSE623_FD_64525 | JGI IMG/M metagenome (GOLD analysis project Ga0074195, IMG submission 64525) | Bioremediated contaminated groundwater from EPA Superfund site, New Mexico - Sample HSE6-23 | ecosystem: Environmental > Aquatic > Deep subsurface > Groundwater > Contaminated ...
CGGGGAAAGATTTTATGAGTACTATTTTAATGTTTTCAAAAAAAGGGGATAAGATTTTAATTAAAGTTGATGAGGAGCCAGGTGAGATTTGGGCTCAGCTTAACTTTATTCATTTGGATCCAATTAAAGAGGAGTATTTTAATCGGGATTTTTTGTTTTTGACAGATAAGGGACAAAAGATTATAATTAGTCGCAGATTTATTTATTCCATAATTTAATATGGATTTACCAAAACTTGATTTTCTAAAAGGTGAAATCCCAATTCCAGACCCAAAATATATTACTTCACTTAAGGCTGGAACTAAAGACGGTAAACTTATTAAATATGAGGGTGAATATGAGAAGTTTTGTAAATGGTCTTCACTTCCCTCAGATGAGAGAGTCCCAAAGACCGCTGAGGCATTTGAGAAAAAATATAGTCTTCCCCGCTTTTATACTTCTAAATTTAAAGACAGAGTTGATTTTCGCTCACGGGTTGTAAATTATTTTTGGGATTGGATGATGGATAAGTTTCCAGACGTTGTACAGTCAATGTATAAGCGGGCAGTTGCCAAAGATGGATCATCAGCTGATGCTAAGTATTTTGCTGAACTTGTATCTAAACATTTAGAAGTTGATAAACCTATAAAAACTATTCAACCATTTGTATTGGTTGGAGTTGATCAGAATAAAATCAACAAGCTATTTACTCCTCAAAAATACGAGAAAATTATAGATGGGGAGGTTAAATAAATGGATCCTAAACAAATAGAGCCGACATCTAAACAAAGGCCTTTTATTGAAACTGATGCCAGGTATGCCTGTATGTCGGGCGGCTACGGTTGCGTAGCTGGTGAAACTAAAGTTTTTGATCCAACGATAGGAAAGAAAGTGCGGATTGATGAACTTAATCAGGGTCATGTTTATTCAAAACAATTTAAGGGTTACGGAATAAATTGGGCAACCAGACCTAAAAAATATAAAAAAACACGACTTTATAAGGTTAAGACTGAGAGAGGAAATGAAATTATAGTTACGAAGAAGCATAAATTTTTTTCACAGGATGATTGGAAAACCCTCTCGTCTTTAAAGACTGGACAATCCCTTCTTGTATATGGCGGACTCCATCCTTTGACCATTTTGGGCATTTTCCCGTCAATTCTACTTTCAGGTGTTTGGAGTTTTTGGAAAAAAGTTCAAGGTTTTCTATGGAATTGTTTTTCTTATTACCGTCTTTGTGATGAACGACTTCTGTGGGTAAAAGCCATCTCTTTAGTTTACCCTCCATCACAAGCCGATGCTGTCTTACGTAACCTCCTGAGTTCTCGAAGGGATGATTTGGAACTAAGACGAGAACGTAGCCATCTTTATCAATTAGAGTACCTCCTTTCCAAGAACCATTCCGAGAACCAGTCGGACCTCCCTGTGGCAAACGTGGAAGATTATATCTTCGGCCAATCTTCTGAATTGCTTTTTTCGACTTACCCATTATGGGTGCAATCTCTCTTGAACAAAGGCCTTTTGCATAAAGTTGTTTTATTTTTTCTAAAACTTCAGGGGATGTTTTGGACATGGTATTATAATCATACTCTACGGTATGAAAAAGTCAAGAGTATAAAATATGAACGAACTGATTATTATTATGATCTTCATGTTCCTCATTTTAATAATTATTTTGCCGAAGGATTTGTTAATCATAATTCGGGAAAAACTTTTGGAGGATGTTTACGGGCTCTTCTTCTCTCATCAATTCCAGGAAATCGTGGTCTGGTTGGACGTTTAACTTATCGGGAACTGGCAGACACAACTCGTAAGACTTTCTTTGAGCTTTGTCCACCTGAATATTATGATGAGAAAAATGCTGGTCGTTGGTCGCCAACTGAAAATAATTTAACTCTTATTAATGGAAGTGAAATATTTTTTAGACATTTAGATACGGTGTCTGAGGCGGAACTTAAATCAATGAATTTGGGATGGTTTTTTATTGACCAGGCTGAGGAAATATCACTTAATGTAGTTCGAGTTTTACAATCCAGACTTCGACTTAACTCTGTTCCTCGCCGCTTTGGATTTTTTACCTGTAACCCTGAGCCTGGAAGCTGGATTGAGGAAATGTTTAAACGTCCCTACGATGAGGGAAAGTTAAAGCCTGAGTTTTTTTATCTTGATACAACAACCTATGACAATCCATATAACCCTCCAGACTATGTTGCGGATTTAATTCGCCAATACCCCCCCGAACTTGCCAAGCGGTATATTGAGGGACGCTGGGATGTTCTTGCTAATTTAATTTATACTGAGCTTGACCCGAAAGTTCATGTAATCAGACCCTTTACCGTTCCAAAATCATGGGAACATATAGTTTCAGTTGATCATGGAATGGTTAATCCAACAGGAGTTTTGTGGGCGGCACTTGATTATGATTCAAATATATACATATTTGATGAGTATTATAGCCCAGGGGTTGTATCAGAACATGCCCGTGCAATTAAGGAAAAAACAGGAGATCGCAATGTTTCTTTATGGCTAATTGATCCATCAACTAAAGCAAAAACCCGTGAGAAAAAAGATGCTTATGGAAATGCTTTTCCCTGGTCAATAATTGAAGAGTATGAAGATTATGGATTTTATTTTATTCCAGCAAATAACGAAAAGCTTGCGGGAATAAATCGAGTTAAGGAGTTTTTAAAACTTGATGATAGACGAATTAATCCACAAACTCGAAAAAAACCAGCTCCCCGTTTATATATTATGCAAAACTGTGTCAATTTGATTTGGGAGTTAAAACAATATAAATGGAGAAAGCTTCGAAGTATGACAAATCGAAATGCTCCTGAGGAACCTGTTGATTTTGCTGATCATTTAGTTGATAGTTTAAGATATATTATTATGTCACGTTTCCCAACTCCGTCAAAAACTCCTGATGGAAAACTGATGATTACAAGGCTTGATAGGGAAAATGCTAATTTTATGTCAACAAACCAACCCGTTGTGGCTGATGAAGTCCTTGGTCAATATGGAAGTTCAAATGATGATTATGAAGCCGAATAAAATTCCAATTCCACCACTGCCTCCAAAATCCAATCTTTACAAACCAATTTCATTTTGGGCAGATATCATGTTGACTCTTGATAAAAAAATTCAATATATGGAGGAGAATATGGCGTTTGGTGAGGTTGGTGTAACTTTTAAACTTTGGCGGGGAAAAGTCACAGACATTACATGGACTGACCATGTTAATGATAAACTTTCAGTTGATAAAATTGGTGGAAAAAATACAGTGATTGCTGAAAATAATAAAGATTTGACAAAATGATACAGTATTTGATATTCTGACCGTATCACCATAGTAAAATAATTACACGGTGGCTTTAATAGGCCACTTTTTTTTGGTGAAAAATATGGAAATAGTAATTATTCTTGGCTTTTTAACCAATATTGGTGGTTTAATATATTGTATATATAGTCTTTCTAAAATTCATAAAAGAATTGATGCAATTTTTACGATTGATAAACCCTCAGCAAATGATCCTTCACTTACTAAAAATGTAGAAGAAAATTTTCAAGAAGAAAATTTTTTAAATATTCCACCAAACGTAAAGTTTGAAATTGAAGGTGGAGATTCTAATGTTCCACCTGGATATACTGAAAAATAATTATGGATGATCCGTCAAATAAAAACAATATGCATGAAGGGGGAGCCGTATATACTCCTGATAAAAAAACAGGTAAGCCTGTTGTGCCTGAAAATTCAGACTATGATGATGCACAGCTTGTTTATAAATGTAAAACGCTTGAAAAACAATCTTTGGCCCATAGACGTAAATTTGACTGGGAATGGTTGGTTCGCTCCCTATATGTAAGAGGATATCATTTTGCAAATTATAATCGTGGAACAAATACTATTCTTTTTGCCTCACGAACAGGAGTTAAAATTCCAATTAATTTAGTTGGTGCACATCTTCGGGGAGTTCGCAATCAAGTAACGTCATTTCAGCCTAAATGGGAGGTGCTACCTAATTTCACAACCTCAGCTGCATTTGATAATGCAAGATATTCTGGAAAAACTTTAGATTATATTTATGAGAAGGCTCAAATAAAGAGAAAAATTAAAGAAGCGGTTAATGATTCTTTAATGTATTCAATAGGTATTTGGATGTTTGATATAAATCAAAAAGGAGAGGTTGTTGTTTTTAGAGTTGATCCCTTTGATTTTTTCTGTGATCCAAATGTTAAATCTCCAAATATCAACGATCCAGATTACGGAGCTGAATATGTTGTTATTGCAAATCAAATGCCAGTTGATGCAATTCAAAAAAATAAAGATTTTAATGAGAATAGACTAAATATTCAAACTGATAACTTAGTGGCCGCTGCCGAATATAAACGGTTTTTACTTCAAGTTACTAAAAATGCTTTTTCAGCTCAAAAAGAATTTAATCAGACAGTTATTGTAAAGACGGCATATCTAAGGGAGAGACAAAATGATGGAAGTATAAAAATTAGACAGGTTGTATATACTGAAAATGATGACAGACCACTTTTAAATAAACTTCTTGATACTGATGAATATCCATTTGAAGTTTTAAGAGGAGATATTACACCAGGCGATTTATATTCTGAGGCTTGGATTAAACATTTAATTCCAATAAATCGGGTGATTGATGCTCTTGAGTCACATATTTTTGAATATAATCATTTTTTTGCCCGTGGCAAATGGATTATTGATAAAAATTCAGGGGTTAAGCTAATCACAAATCAACACGGACAAATAATTGAAAAAAATAGAGGAAGCCAGGTTCAACCAATTACTGTTCCGCCTCTTCCCCCATCGCCTCAGGAACAAATTTCCAATATGAGAAAATACCTTGAAGATATTTCAGGGGTTCATGATGTCTCACTTGGACGATTACCTGGGACGATAAGGAGTGGGTCGGCAATTGCTGAGCTTCGTCAATCTGATGCAACTAATCAATCTGATTTAGTTGACAATCTTGAAGACTTTTTATCCCGAGCTGGTCGTAAAATTCTAAGGCTTGTCGCCGAAAACTGGACGACATCAAAACTGATTACTGTAACAGGCATCGGTGGCAAACCTGAGTATTTTATGGCAGTTGGAGAAGATTCTCCACTTTCTAAATCTAAAAATGGAAAAAAAGTTAAGTCTGGTGATAAAGAGCTTCCACTTGCGGTTATTGGTAAAGAGAATGATGTTCGAGTTCAGATAGGGAGTTGGCTTGCTTATACAAAAGAGGCTCGAATGGAGAAACTTAAAGAACTTTTCAGACTTGGTGCAATTGATCAAAGAAGTTTTCTTAATCATTTAGAGTTTGCAGATACAGATGGAATAATTCAAAGGACACGTGAGGAGCAAACCTATCAACAGTATGCAGGTAAAAAAAGTGAACAAGTTCAAAAAGAATATGGGATTCAGCTTGATGAGGAGTCACTTGCTATGGCTGAAAATGAACTTATGCTTGAAGGGACAGAGCAACATGCAGAGGCACAAGATGATCATGAAATTCATATGTTAGTTCATAAAGAACAGGGAGAAAATAAATTAGTACTTGCGCATATCAAAGAGCATGAAAGATTTGATAAATGGCAAAAGAAAATGCAATTAAATCCAATTATGCCAAATGAATCAATGGAAGCTCCAATTCCACCAGGTATGCCAATGGGGCCTGAAGTTCCAGGAGCTTCACCTGAGGTTCCGCCATTTATGATGGGAGCACCAATTGGACCTGGGGCGCCACCCCTTCCACCAGGGGAAATTCCTGGAGTTCCTGGACTATGAAACCAACAGTAAAGCGATTTAACCAAAAAAAAACTTATAAAGGAAGAACTGTCAAGCGGACAGTTGTATCTATTAACAGTTTAAAGCGTAAAGGCCGAAAAATGAAGCCAATGCGTGCTATGAAAAAAGGAAGGTGAAATTTATGAAAATTAAATCAGACCATTATAAACCATATAAAGAGAAAATGGAAGAAATATCAAAAGATATGAAAGGTATGGGTTTTGGAGTGCCAGATTGTGAGCCAGCTGACCTTTATGGAAAACGGGTTAATTTAGATCAAAATGATAAATCAAATCTTGGGGAAACGGCTGAAGATATTCAAGAATTTTATGGACTTTGTGATTATAACGGTAATTCTAAAAAAATGGGTGGAGTTAGTGAGAGCAATGATGAGAGTTATTAAAAATTAACAATAGAAGGGGGTGAGAAATATGAACTATACATATATCGCAGCAGATAATTCAGCAGGAGACGCTCAAGTACTTGGTGCTGCTTCTCAGGATATTTATGTTTGGGGTATTCATTTTGGTGCTCCAACTGCAGGTACAATTACTCATTTTTATAATAAAAGAGTTGCTCCAGGACATACATCTGGAATGGGTAGCGTATCAACTGATAGTTTGGCTTGGTATTTAGTTCAACCAACAGCAGCTGCTGGAAATAACCTACAGTATGATGTTTGGTTTGAAAAACCTTTACAACTTGATGGTGGATCAGTTCACACTGATGATGATAAGGTTACTATCATTTGGGAGCCTGTAGATCAGGCAACTGAGTAAGGAGGTGAAAAAATATGAAATTAGACACAAAACAACCTTCAACTTCTCCAAAAGCAGGAGGGAGTGGTAAAGTGGCTGTAGGAGGATTTGGTGCGGTTGGCACACCTTCTAAAGTTTCACTTCCTCAGCATGGCGGGGAGGGTGGAGATAAATATAAAGGACAAAAAAGCGATATGGGCTTAAAACAACACGGAGGAGAGGGGAATACTCTTAAATCCGCAAGTAATAGCACACTTATGAATCCAAAAGATAAATCATACGCTGGTCCTGGAAGAAATTTAGGTAATTAGTACTTTTACAATTAGTTCTAATCGGAGATTTAGGGTTCTCACCTACTTTACCTGATAGACGTATCAGGGTTTTAGGCGAGAATCCTTAAATCTTCGGGGGTCGCCCACCTTAGAGGTGTTAGACGTTACAATCGGAAGATTGTTTTAAAAATATTATGGAAAATGATGAAAAAATAATCCCCGAGTCAACCCCGTCAGTTGAAAACCCAGTTGTTGACCCAACCCCATCGCAAGATGAGGATAAACAACCTGGTAAGAAGACGGCAGAAGCTCGGATTGATCAGCTTATTGCGATCAACAAACAGTTACAAAATGATTTACAGGAAGTAAAGGGAAAGGTAGATGCAATTCCTGTACCTACCCCACCTCCTGAGCCTGTTGATCCAAGCGTAACTCCAGATGTTGAGAAAGCCGTAGGTTTTGTTAAAAAGGTTGGAAAATTCGTTGACCAAGATTATCTTGAGAGTAAACTCAAGTCAATGGAGGATAGACGAGTTCTTGATTCCGAACACTCAAAATATGAGTCAACTTTTAACGGACAAGACGGTGGACCTGTTTATAACAGAGGTGAGATGGAAAAATACATGAATGATACAGGTATTTATAATCCAAAAGCCGCATATGAGCAGAAATTTAAAGACGAGCTTTTTGATCTCAGGCTTAAAACCCTTGAGAAGAGCCGAAAAACTAAAGCCTATGTACCAAATGCAAGTTCAACGGCAGAAACACGTGATAATAATTTAATCAGTCGTGAAAAGATTGATGAAGTTATGAAGCACCCAACGCCTGAAAATAAAGCATGGTATGAACAAAATAGAGCTTCTATTTTGGCTATGTATAGAAAGGGTCAATTATAAATTGACTACAGATAGGGGGTGAAAAAATAATATGGCACTCGGTACAGATCAGATGACGACCACAACGGGGGATTCTTTTATTCCCTCAGTATGGTCAGCGGAGGTACTTAGAGCAACTGAAAATGCTTTAGTAATGGCTCAATAACGGGGCCTTTTAGATTTAGCACTTGAAAATAGGTTAAAATCTATCAAAAAGGGGGCAAACTCGGGGAACACCCAGAACGGGTAACCGCCGAACTAAATAGGAGAAATCCTTAAAAGCGTAGAGAACAAACGCTCCCACTCTTTAAAAAGAGGAAGATATGTTCCGAACTGATTAGGAATAATCAGAAGCAAGAAATAGAAAACTTGCGATAACAAAAAGCCGTTAGTTAAGAGATTTGATAGTTTAGTTGAGGGTAAAGGGAATACTATTAATATTCCAAATTTGAGCAATTTATCAGCTTCAACAAAGTCTGCTAATACTCAAGTAACTTTACAAAGTCCAACTGAATCAAACACATCAATCTCTATAACAACCCATAAAGAATCGTCATTTTTAGTGGAGGATCTTTTGAAGGTACAAGCCAGCTATGATTTAATGGCGGAATATACTTCAAAAGCAGGTGAATCTATTGCACGATCTGTTGATACTGATTTATTAGGCGTTTATTCCTCATCCACAAATACGGATGTTGGAGCTTATGGAACAGATATCACTGATGCAACGATTCTTGCCGCTGCTGAATCTTTGGATTTAGCAAACGCACCTCTTGATGATAGAGCATTAGTTATCTATCCAACCCAAAAAACAGCCTTAATGAGAATTGATAAATTCGTTAAAGCTGACTATATGGGTCAATATCAAGATCCAACTGTTGTGAGAACAGGACCAAACTCAAGGTATATGTGGGGAGACATTTATGGAGTTCCAGTGTATTACACCAAACAGGTAACTCAGACTGCTGGTACACCTACACAAACTCATAACATGATGTTTCATAAGGAAGGTATTGCATTAGCACTACAACAGGCTCCAAGAACACAAGCGGATTACCGTCTTGAATACTTGGGTACTTTAGTTGTTGTTGATGTTATATACGGATACACAGCTTTGAGACCAACTTTCTTGCAACATATAAAGTCGTAAGATTTTATGTAAAGTTCTTGGTGGTGTAAAGACACCACCAAGGGCATTTATATAAGTTTATAAAAATATGGCAATAGTTATAATAAAATCAGGAAATGATAAAAGAGCTTCTCATTGGAATGAGATAAGATCAAGAGTTAAAACTCATGAGGGAGAATTTTTAACAGGTAGAAAAGGGCTTGAATATCAAAGAAAGTGGGGTCGTAAATATTTAGGTCGAGATTTAAATACAAGACCCGTTAGTTCATCAGACGTTGAGAGATTTGAAAAGACAGGACATTAATATGATTGCTATCATAATCCCAAGTCGAGGATTTATATTTACAGATGTAATTTCGGCAATTGAAGATGAAAAGAAATATTTTTATGATGAGGTTAAAATATTTACTTGTAGTTTGCAAATCCCAGATAGTTTTAATATTTTAACTGAAAAAGCATTAGCTGAGGGGGCAACACATTTATGGTATATTGAAGAAGATACAGTTCCAGTTAAGGGGTCACTTAGAAAACTTATATTTTCAAGTGCGGACATTGCCTTTGTAGATTATGGAGTCAATGGTTATAGCTGTAGTGCAAAAGATAAATTAGGAAAGATTTTATGGGCAGGATTAGGATGTACGATGGTTAAGTCATATGTTTTTGAGAAACTTGATAAACCTTGGTTTAGAACAGATAAGTCTTTAAGGCTTAATGATATGAAATGGACTGATAATAAAATGGGGTATGGTGGACAGGATATTTATTTTTATACTAAAGCAAAAGAGGCAGGATTTAAAATAGAACAGATTATGGGTGAATGTCGTCATTTAAAACTTGAGAGTATGGGAAAGAGTGAAATAAATAATGGTTTGCATAAAATTGTTGAAAAACCTAAAATAAGTAAGTATCAAATTATAAATTTATAAATAGAGAGGAGTTGAGTAATATGGCTAATTGGGAAGCGCAAGAAGTTAGAATGGTGAGTCCAACAACAACTAACCAATCGGAGGATTTTGAAGCAGGATGTAATGCTTTGTATTTAGTGGCTGATGCTACATGTTTTATTAGCTTTGATGGTCATCCTGCAACTTCAAGTTCATTTTTAGTTGTTGCGAATCAGTTTTATCACATGGAAAAGTTAAGATTTAAAAAAGTTAATTATATCTGTTCAACTGGGACACCTAAATTATATTTAATTGCATCAAGAGCAACAACATGATATTAAAAAGAGATAATTCAAGACTTAAATTAGCTTTAATAAAAAAAAATAGAAGTGAAGCTAAAAAGTCTGAATTATCTGATAATAATTCATTTATTGAACCTATTAATAGGTTAGTACATGAATTGGATAATATCTCATTTAAACTAAATCAATATCTTAAAACTTCAAATGATACGGTTGTTGAAGTTAGTACAGGAACTGAGGAAACTTTAAGGATGTTGAATAAAACAATAGTTGAAACAAAAGATCAACTTAGAATTATACCAGATACACTATCGAATGTAGATAAAATTCTTAGTAAAGTAGCTAATATTCCTTTTCCAAAAATTCCTGAAGTTAAGTTCCCTGAAGTTCAGAAAGTTATAGGTCAAGTTAAAGTTGAAAATCAAATAAATTTATCTGGATTATCCTCAAAATTAGATAAAGTAACACAAGCAATTCAATCTTTAAGGGGTAGGTTGCAACAAAAAATTGAAGTAGATTTTCCAAAAATTGAATTTCCAAAACAAGAAATACAAAAATCAATCTCTTTAAATGAAGCTAAGGAAATCATAGATACTTTAAGGGAAGTAAAAGAATCTATAAATAAAATAAATATTCCTAAAGTTAATTTCCCATCAACTATAAATGTTGGTAATTTTCCTCCTCAAAAGTATCCAATGCCCGTAACTCATATGTCAATTAATTCACTTCGTGGATTTGTAAAAACAACAGCGATTACTGTTTCATCTTCATTAACTCCATTACCTTCTGAAGTTTTAACAAGTCGAAGATCTATTATTGTTTACAATAATTCATCTCAAATATTAGAAGTTGGTGGTTCAACATTTACTTTTGGAAACGGATTGCCAATCCCTGCAAATTCATATTCTCCACCTCTTGATGCAGGACCTGAAATGATTATTTATGGTCGAGTTGCCTCAAGTACGGCAGATATCCGTGTGATGGAAGTAAGTGATGAATTATCTGGAAGATAAATATGTCAATAGGAAACAGAATTGGACAAGCAGATCAACTTCATTTAACAACTCTTGATACCCGTTATTTAAAACTAACAGGTAGTCTTGCTGAAGTTTCAAATCACTCTCATACAGTACTTACTGATATTGGAACAAATACTCACGCTCAAATAGATACATATATCGCAACAACTGCCCCAGCTACATTTTTACAGATTTTAAATAACTTATCAGACCTCAATAACGTAGCAACCGCACGTACTAATCTCGGTCTAATAGCAGGTGGAACAGGTGATATCTGGGTAGAAAAAGCAGGGGATACTATGGTAGGTGCCTTAACCATCAACACCAACTCAACCACCGCTTTTGTAGTCGAGCAGGATGGGGTAAAAGATAATGTCTTAGTAGTAGATACGACAAATGGGAGGGTGGGTATTAACGTAATACCTTCGGCTGGCGCACTTTCCGTATACGGTACGAGCTATCTAGGTTCTACCGCAGATGCAACCGCACTTTCTCTTACAGGAAAAACAACTCATTCAGGACAAGTTACTACTTCATCAGGAGCAGGTGCAGTTAATTACTTTGACGGATATGCGTATTCTGGTGCAGGAAGCCAGCACATGAATACGTTTTTTAGAAACTATACTGTCGCTGGTCAATCGACCATACAGGAGTTTGGTTCAATCTATACCGTACTGTATCACTCGGCTGGATTTACTTTGCCAGAATGGAAAGGAATTGAGACTGGTGCAGCGTATGTAAGTGGAGCGGGTTCAGTAATTGACGAGGCGTGGGGAATTGATTGTAGTTTGCCAGCATGTAGCGATGGTGGTACTGTTGGTATTGCAGCGGGTGTGCATATCGGTGCTAGGTCAGTAACAGGGATAACCGATTCGTATGCAATTTACTCACTGTTAACCAGACCATCTCTTTTCTCAAGCACGATTCAGGTTAATGATGGAGTTGGTGTAGGATTTGATATATGGCGTGATGGGGGGCAAACCTCAAATAGAATAACCGCATATCAAGATTCTGCCACATCGGGAGCAAACACTTATTACAGGTTCGCTAGAGGGTCATTGGCAACCCCTGCAAGCGTACAATCCAGTGATGTTGTTTATAATAATATCGGATATGGATATATTGATGGGAATTTTAGAGAAATAAGCAACATCAGAGCTAGTATATCTGGAACTCCCTCCGCTACAAACTACTCATCGGCTTTACTTTTAAGAATTGTAAAAACCAACGAGACTGCGTTATCCACCGTTCTTAGATTTGACCCGACAGGGAATGCTACGTTTGGTGCATCAGCTGGAACGGGTAATTACAGGGTCTACGTTAGCGGTATCACAAACGCTTCTTCTTACTCGGGAACTGGAAGTTTAACTATTACAACAAACGGGGCAAAATTCAACTGCTACGAAGACGATGTCGCAACCACAGACGGTTATTTCAAATTGACCAATGCTACTGGTGTGGCTGGAGCATTTACCCCCTTAATGTCACTAAAGGGAAATAGAACGGGTAGTGCAGCAAACAACCAAATTGTTGCCGATAGTAACTCCGACCTAGTAACTGACACTGGTGAGGTTTTGAATATTTCATTGCGGGCGGCAAATGGTGCGGTTACATACAGACCGTTATTGACAATAAGCAACTACACCACAGATATATTAGAAATTAGCAATGCAGGATTATTAACCTCGTATTATGGGCAATTCATAGATGGTTCATCAGATATAGTTCAGCTTAAAGTACAGGGGCATTCTTCCCAAACTGCAAACCTCACCGAGTGGCAGGATAGCAGTGCTGTGGTATTAGCTTACATATCACCAACAGGTAGTGCTTTATTCGGTGATAAGGTAGCTTTTACCCAAACAGATGGGAATGAGTACATAGACAGCTTGGCAGATGGCTACCTAGATATTGGAGCAACCACTCAGATAAGAATGTTAGCTGATACCTATATTGGAGCTAAAAATATCGTTACGGATACAACAACTGGTACTCAACTTGGAACATCGTCTACTCAAAAAATAGCCCTGTTTGGAGCTACACCTGTAGTGCAACCAGCCCATATAGCCGACCCAACAGGAGGGGCGACAGTAGACGCAGAGGCAAGAACAGCTATTAACTCAATTAACGCATTACTTGCAACTTTAGGTCTCACAGCCAGTTCTTAGGAGGTGAAAATTATGATTTTAAAACTAGAAGTAAATATACCAGACGATAAAGTAACAGGAGTCTTGGCGGACTTTGTGCATTATCATGGGTATCAGGATAAAATAAGTACTATTGTAGATAACGAAGAAGTTCAAGTAGATAACCCGCAAACCAAAGCCCAGTTTGCCAAAACTAAAGTGGCAGAGTTTATCAAAAACTCAGTAAAAAGTTACCGTGCTAATATATCAGCTGAGGAAGCACGAATAGCTAAAATTGAAGAAGTTGAAGCGATAAGTATAGTATAATTAATTATTACTAATTATTTCAAATTTATGAAAATTCTCATTTCATCTTATATTAAAAACTTTAAAGGTGAGGACATGCTTGATGAGGTTACTAAAAAGCCAGTTGAGGCACGCTCAATTATTGCAACAGCTATGGTTGCTGAGAATAATGAGAATAAATTAACTCCTGAAAAGAAAAATCAAGCCTTTCAAATTGGTATTAAACTTTACGCTCATGATGAGATTGACCTAACTATTGAGCAAATGGCATTTATTAAAGAGAGAGTCGGTATATTTTATGGAGCTTTAGTATATGGCCGAATAAGTGAACTTTTTGACGGAAAAAAAGTTGAAGAAAAAAAATGAGTGAAGATAAAAGCTACTATCAGGAAATTAATCCGCCATTAAGCAAAGTTAAGCGGGAAACCATATAAGCCAGAGAAGTAAATAAAAGATTTGACAATAATAGTTATAATTTGATAGACTAAATTACCCATTAGGAAAATAATTCCACTGAGTTTCAGTGGTTTTTTTATATATGATATCTCCCAATTTTTTTAAAAATGAAAATAATCTTCAAAGACAAGAAAAACAAAACATGCTTGGGTCTTTTGTTGATTTAGTTGTACGAAATATTAGGTCAACCCTTGATAATTTGGCTAAAAACAATATATTTAGGGTAAAGGTTGAAAAAAGTGAAGATAGTCAACTTTTACGTGAAATTGCAGATAAGTTATACTCTCTTGTTGAGTATAGTAAGATATCAAATGGTAGTAAACTATCTCAAAAGATATCAGTTAAGACAACTGATTTGGTTACTGTAAATAAGGAAATAGAGAATTTACTTCGTAAAATTGAAGCTAAAGAACTTAAAGTAAATATTCCCGAACTCTCAAAAATTGTTGGAAATGTGGCTGTGACTAATTTTCCAACTGAATTTGATTTTTCAGTTATTTACGATGCTCTTGTTGATGTACAAAGGGCAATTAAGCAAATAAAACTTGTTGTTCCGCCTCAAAGGGAGATTAAGTTTCCTGAAATTAAATTTCCAGAACCAACTTCTCCAATGATTGAGGGAAAACAAATTGTTGAGCTTCTTAAAGTATTAACTGTAGAAATTAAATCACTTCCCTCGAAAATGCCAATAACTCAAATGCCAACTGGAATGAAAGTGCATGTTGAAAACTTCCCTCCCCAGAAATACCCAATGCCAGTTACTCATATGTCTATAAATTCACTTAATGGTTTTGCTAAATCAAGGGCGGTGACCGTAACATCAACTTTAACACCACTTCCCGCTGAGGTTTTAAGTTATAGACGAGCTCTTACTATTTATAATAATTCAAGTCAAACTGTATATATTGGAGGGTCTGATGTAACTGTTTCAAATGGACTTCCAATTCCAGCGGGAACTTATTCACCAGCGATTGATGCTGGGTCTCGTATGATTATTTATGGAATTGTTTCATCAGCAACCTCAGATATTCGTATATTAGAAGTTTCTGATGAAAATTCAGGACGATAATATGGCAATAACACCAGGGACAGCAACTACAGCATTTTCCGCAGGAACTGGCGGACTTAATACGATTGGTAAAGTTGGTCCAAATGATTATGAACTTGCTGGAAATACACTTCATGTAAAAAAATATTATACAAATGCTGGGGCGGTAACTGATGGGATAGTATGGAGTCCTGCTTCTGGTAAAAGATGGTATATAACAGATATATTTATCAACGTATCAGCGGCTGCAACTGTAACACTTGAAGATGATTTAGTAGCTGGAGATAGTGTAGTATGGAAAGCAGAACTTGCCGCAAATAGCGGATGGTCACATTCTTTCACGACCCCCCTTTATAGTAGCGAGGATGAGGCTGATTTAATTATTACAACAAGTACAGCTACTTGTTATGTAACCATTTGTGGTTATGAAGTGTAAATATGGCAATACAATTTGATTCATCTTCTAATGGAACTACTACTTCTACAAGTCCTTTAAAGTGGAATCATATATGTACAGGAACAAATTTAGTATTGATTATTGCCGTTGTTGTTAGGGCAAGTAGTGGTCCAAATTGTACTGGTATAACTTATAATAATATTTCATTAACATTATTGGGTTCAAAAAGGACAACGGGAGCTTCTCCAAATGCACAAATAAGTTTATGGTATTTATTAAATCCCGCTATTGGAAGTAATGAAATATCCGTAAGTTTTACTGGAAGTACGGTATCTTGTAATGCTGGAGCTGTTTCTTGGACTGGAGTATCTCAAAGTGGACAACCAGATGCAGTAAATGGAGTAAGTAATGGTGTTTCAGCCAATCCTTCAATTACAATAACAACTATTTCTGATAATTGTTGGGTTGTTGGAGGGTTAGCTTCTACAAGAAGTCCTACTCCTGTATTAACAGATAGATGGACAGGAGCAGTTTCACTAAATTTTGGTAGTCTTGAAGATACAAATGGTAATGTTACTCCAGCTGGTGATCAAGTAGTTTCTTGGACGTCAACAACTACATTATATGGTATATCAGTAGCTTCATTTTCTCCAGCTGATGAAACAATAACCTCAGTAAAAGATATTATTAGTTCAGGATTTATTCCTTTTGCAAGATGATATTAGATTATATTAAATCATGTTTATTTATTACTTTACTTTTTGTAACTATTTTGGCAGTATTAAAAGTTAATGAATATGGGGTAAGCAGTACCACAGTTTGTGGGTTTGTTGAAGCGTGTCGATTTAATAAGGGTATAATAGAATTACATAATACATATTCAGTATGTAAATATGAAGACTATAAAGAAGCAACAGCCTCGTCAAATTTAGATTTGACAGGACAATAACTTATTTGTTAGTATTATATATCCAATAGGAAAATAATTTCCGCTGGGAGCCGCAAGGTTTCGAGCGATTTTTTTTGTAAAAAAATGTCAAAAACACTTTCAACAATAAGAACACAAATGAGAAGTTATCTTGATGAGGCTACAGCTTTAGATTGGTCTGACGCTGAGTTAAATAGATTACTTAACATTTATTATCATAAAGTTCGAGTTAATGCAATTACCGCTTATGAGGATTATTTTGTAACTTCAACAACATTTAGTACAGTTGCTGACCAAGAAGAATATGACAATAGTGACGGAGTTCCAACTGATATTTTTAAATTAAGGCGTGTTGAGCTAAATTATGATGTAACAACCACCTCAGGTGCTCCAACTCGATGTTTACCAATATTTAATATAGATGCAGTAAGACGTGATTTGGGATATGAGAACGCTGGAATTGGTCTTAAAGTATTTGGAAATGCCTATTATTATACTTATGGATATGGAGCAAATACAGTAATTGGATTTATTCCAAAACCAGACAAAACAGGAACAAATGCGGTTAAAATTTGGTACATTCCAGAAGTTGCTGATTTATCCTCAGATAGCTCAACTATTGATATTCCCTATCCAGACCAATACTGGATAAATATAGTTTATGGAGCAATGAGTGAGGCTTTAAGGTTTGGTTCACAAGATACAGATAATGCAGATAAGTTTGACGCTAAATATGAGCGTGGCACCTTAAAAATGCAGGAGGATCTAAAGGATAAACTGGCAGAGGAGGGGAAATCTGTTATGGATGTTCTAGGAGATAGTATTTCCGCTGATATGGGCGGACCATATTAAGTATGCCAAGTCCAAGATATATAATTCGAGAAAGTAAATTTATCGGTTATAACGATCGTGATCCACCAGAACAGCTAAAACCAAGATATTTGGCAGACGCTTTAAATTGTTTTTTGAAAACTGGTGAGATTGTTAAAAGAACTGGTTATTCTTTGATTGGAAATGATATCGAACTTGATAAGCCATGTCAGGGACTATTTGGAGCTAAATTTTCAGATGGAACAAAAGAGTTAATTGGAGTATTTAACGGGTCAATTTATAAATGGACTGGATCTGGAAATTGGGCTCTTATAACAAGTGGATCTGGGGTACTAAGTACAACCGCCCAGATTGACATAGTCATGGCCAATAACGCAGTTTATTTTTTTGATGGCACATCAACCGTTCCAAAATATAATGGGACGGCAATTTCAACAGTTGCGGCAATTCCAAAGGGAAAGTATGCAAAATGGTTTCATAATCAATTACATGTTGCAAACATTAGTACAAATAAAAACAGATTACAAAGTTCAGTGCTTGGAGATCCAGAAACATTTACGGGGGGAGCATCGTCTGATTTAGATGTAAACCCAAATGACGGAGATGAAATTACAGGTCTTCAAACCTTAAAAGATGAGCTTTTTGTTTTTAAAGAAAGACGAGTTTGGGCAGCGACTAACTTTGGCACAGCGGCTCTCACTCTCTCATCAGTTGAGGAAAGGGCAACTGGACTTGGAACATTATCCAATCGTTCAATAGTTAATACGGGTAATGAGCTCTTTTACATTTCGTTTTCAGGTAATATTCCACATTTTCGCTCAATTATGAGAACTTTATATGGAGTAATTGTTGACAATGGAATAATTTCTCAGGATATTGAGGGGACAATGAATGGATTAAATAAGGCTAAACTTGAAAATACAGCTGGATTTTTTGATGGAAGATATGTCTGGTTTGCTTTAACAAATGGAGCCTCAACCACAAATAATTTAGTTTTAACTTATGACACAATAACTAAGGGTTGGTCAAGACATACTGGAATAAATGCCTCAGTTATTATTGATTTTTCAGTAACAACAACTCCCCAAGTATATTTTGGAGAAGCAACTGATGTATCTAAGGCCTATGTTTTTGATAGCTCAACTGATGATAATGGAACCGCTATTAATTTTCAAGTAATTTCAAGGCGATATGGCGGGGATGAACCTGAACATAAAAATAAATATAAATGGTTATATGTTCGAAGTGAAGAAACTGGAAATTATGATGTAACTGTTGATTATGCAAAAGACGGATTTTCATATGACAATTTAGGAACTATAAATCTATCTGGAACAGGCTCAGTGTTTGATAATATTATTCTTGATACATCACGGCTTGGGTCAACTGATTTATCAAGAGATAGATTTACGTTTCCTAAAAATAGAAGTTATTATTTACAATTTAAACTTTATGATACATCAGCCACAAGTTCAATTACAATTAGGGACTGGGAGCTGATTTTCATGAAAAAGTTACCAATTTCAGATAAATAAAAATGATACCTAAAAATATAAAATTATTCGTTGAGGGTGGTAAAAAAACAAGATTTATTAAAGGAAATAAATCTTGGAATTATGGAATGGCTAAAAAATACATTTGCAAAACTTGTAAAAATGAATTTAAAAACAAATCGCATGGAAGACCAAAGTATTGTAGCCCAAAATGTAAAAAAATCGGTAATTGGGGGAAATTAGTTGGTAAATGGAATTTGGGAAGAAAATTAAGTAAAGAAAGAAAAAAGCAGATGAGTAAAAAAGCAAAAGAATTAGGTTTAGGTAAAAACCTTTTTATCCCAGATATAAGAAAAAAAGCGATTGAAAATTCAAGAAGAAGATTAATTGGTAAACCAAGTTGGAATAGAGGAGGAAAAGCTCCTTGGGTCATTGGAGAAAAAAATATAAATTGGAAAGGTGGAATTTCTACAGAAAGTAGAAAAGAAAGAAAAATCTTTGAGTGGTTAAGGAAAGAGGTTTTAAAACGAGATGATTATACTTGTCAAATATGTTGGAAAAGGGGAGGAATTTTACATGTTGACCACATACAAAGATGGTCTGATTTTAAAAACCTTAGATTTAAAATGGAAAATTGTAGAACGCTTTGTCAGATTTGTCATTATAAAATAACATTTAAAAGACCCATTTCAAATGAAAGTAAAAAGTGGGGTATTAAAAATTACTTTCAGATAGGAGGATAAATTTACGAGTACTATAAGTCGCGTCAAAGAGTGGTCATCTGGAGATGTATTAACCGCCGCAGATTTAAATGCAGAATTTGATAACATTATAGATGATTATGATGGTTCTATATCAAACGCCAATATTTCAGCAACAGCGGCTATTGCAGCAACTAAAATTGCAGGAACGGCAGCTACTCAAACTGGTAGTGAGACTTTAACAAATAAGACTTTAACTTCACCGACAATAACAGGGCCAACTATTACAGGAACAATCGCAGGAAATCCAACAATTACTAAACCAACCGTAAATGGATCAGTTCAGGCATTAACTACTGATACTGATGGGGCAACAATTACATTCGATTTGGTAGGCTCAAATATTCACACTGTAACACTTGGTGGAAATAGAACATTAGCTCTTTCTAATGTATCAGTTGGGCAACCTTTTGTAATTAATCTTATTAATGGGGGCTCAAACACAGTCACTTGGTTTTCAACAATTAAATGGGCTTATGGAGTTACTCCAACCCTAACAACAACCACTGGTAAAATTGATTCATTTGGATTTATTTGTACCAGTGCAAGTAATTATCTTGGTTATATATTAGGATTAAATATGTAAAATGAGTGCAATAGAACTTTGGAATACAACATTATTTTATGATACAAGTCTCCAGGGTTACTGGAGACTTGATGATGTAAACGATAGTAGTACTAATAGTTATCATTTAACCAATGTTAATGGTACAACATTTGTTGCTGGTAAATTTAATAATGGTTCAAATCATGTAAGGGCATCATCTCAATATCTAACAATAGCGGCGGCATCTTGTCCAAAACTTGCGATAGCAGGGAGTCAAACTTGGATGGCGTGGGTGTATTTAGCAACGGATACAGGAATAAATCGTTATGATATTGCAGCCAGAGCAGATAGTAGCTCAAATCATAATCCAGATTTATTTATAGCAGCGGGTAATGTTCCTAAATTTAATGTAACTGGATTAACTCCTGCTGAAACAATCTCAACAACTCCAATAGTAAAATTAGGATGGAATTTTGTATGTGGAGTATGGAACGCCGCAACTTCCACTAAAACAATCTGGTCAAATAGTACAAAAAAAGATGATACTGGAGTGACTGGGACAGTTGACGCAACGGCCAGTGATTTTTCAATTGGAAGATCAGGCGGATATAATAGTAATTATACAGATGGAATAATTGATGAAGTAGCTATATTTAGTAGAGCTTGGTCTGACACAGAAGTAACTAATTATTATAATGGTCTTGTTTCTACCCGTTTTGGGGCAGCATCTATTTTTAATTTAATGATTTAAAACTATGCCTGATTACGTAACATATCCAAAATTTAACTTTGACTGGACAGCAGCTCGTCAACAGGCTTATGATGAGCTAACCCCTTATTATTCCCAAAAACTTAACTTAGCAAAAGGGGACGTTGAGCTTGCTAAAAAATATATTCAAGAAGATTATGATAGAGGTTTAAGGTATGCTTCTGAGGATTATGGTCAATCATCGGCTGAGGAAACAATAAAATCAGGTCAAGAAACATTAAGTGCACAGGGCGAGGCTAATAAACGTGGAGTACTTGTCGGACAGATTCCAACGGGACAGGAGACATCAAAAGCTCCAACTTCCGAATATTACTCTAAATTTATTGGAGCTCCAATGGAGCAGGGACAACAACTTAGACAACAAGCAATAAAAAGGGCATTAAGTCGTCAGACTGAGGCCGCTGGAATTAGTAAGGTTCGAGGGTCTGATGAGCAGGATAGAAAATGGAGAGATACACAGCTTGATATTGAACAGGAAAAAAGAGAAAAAGCCAATACACAAATGGCACCATTAAAATATCAGGAAGCATATTCCAAATATCGAGCAAGTAATGATTTAGGATAAAAATTATATAAATATTATGGCACAACTAAATGAAAATCCGAATGTAGCAAACACAGATCGTGTTTCTCAAATACAGGGAGCTCTTGATAAAAGTAGAGCTGATATTGGTGGGTATGAAAAAAATGTTTCTGATGCAACGGCTCAATATTCACCCGCAACCGATCGTCAAGTTCAAGATATGAGAGCCGCTCAATCTGATAAAATACAGCAACTTTTTGCTCATGACACTAAATTAGCACAAACTTATTTTCCAGTTCAAGGACCACTTGGTGAATCGTCAGGAAATGTAACTCAACCTGAAAATATGCAAGGAGTTGTTGATCCCTTAATTGGACAGCGGGCTGCAACTGGACAAACTTTAGCAACAGCTAAGGAACTTGCTGATATTTCAACTGATATTGGTAGACGCAAAGACGTATTATCTGAGGGTTTGGGTAAAGCCATGCAACTTTTACAGTTTGGACTTCAAGCTAAAAAAATGGAACAAGAGTCATTTCAAAATGAACTTGACTATTTATTTAATTTAAAAAAGTTTGATGCTGATAAAGCAACTGAAGAAGCCGAAAAAGCTAAAGAAGAAGAAGATTTGCTTAAATATATTGAAATGTTAAAGGCTCTAACTGGTGGAGCAGGAGCAAAACAAACCACAAAAAAAACTAATAGAAATTCTGTAAGTACAGCAAGAAAACCATTGGTTATACCAGATTGGTCAAAGCCAGGAGGCTCATATGTTCCATATGGAGATAGTGTTACTAATTCAAAAACAAGTGGTAGTACGTTTATACCAGATTAACTATGGCACGTATAAAAGTTATTGATAAAACAACAGGTCAGTCAGGAACGATTGAAGATTGGGATCTTGATCCTAATAAATTTGATGTAGTTGGTGGAGCTTCTCAACCGAATACAGCTTCAACAATGGGTGGAGTAAAGGGAACCATTAGAAAAGGATCTGAATTATTAAATACATTAGGTTTAGGGGCTGTTCCTGGAGCAGCTGCAAGTATTTATGAAATACCTGGAATGGTAGGACGAGGATTTCAAAAACGATCAGTTGAAGAGGCAGCTCAAGATAATCCATTTTTAACTGGTCAAAAACAAAGAAGCCTTATTAAGGCTCGAACTGAAGGAATAGGTGAAAATATTAAACAAGCAGGAAAAGAAACCGCTGGACTTGCCTCATGGATGATAAATCCTATGTCAAAAGCAACCCTTCCTGTTAAAATGGGAGCTGCCGCATTATCTGGAGGATTATCTAATATGTCTCAAGAAGATTCAACGGCTGGTTCTGTTGCAACATCTGCTGGAATATCTTCATTATTTCCACCTGTATTTAAAGCTGGTGGAGCTGTATTAAATAAGGTTGGAAAAGCAGGAAAAGATTTAGTTTTAAATATTTTTAAACCATCAAGTGCCATGCTTGATGATTTTAGAAAATTTGTAAAACTTGATTTTGTAGACGAATTTCTAAAAAGAGATGCTAAAAATGTGAGTAAGATGGGAGATGATGAAATGGTAAATTATTTTTCATCTAAATCAAAAGATACAATAGGAAAGGTTAATGATTATCTTAAACAAACTGGAGAATATATTGAATCAAGTGATTTCTTTAATTCTGTAAAGGAAGTTTTTAACTCAAAATTAAAGTATGAAACTGGTGAAAATAAATTATTACAAGCTCCAGCAAGAAAAAAGATATTGGAAATAATGAGAGACTATATTGGAATAAGTGAAGATCAAATGGAAAAAATGATAGCAAGTAAGCAGTTTTTACCATTGGAAATGCCACCCATTCGTATAGATACTTTTAATATGATGAAAAGTGATTTACAAGATGCCGCTTCAAGTTTTTATAATAACGGAAAAAAAACAAGTGCAAGTTCGGCGGTTGCTGATATTGCAAGAAAATTTGGTGATTTAATAGAAACAAGAGTTCCTGAAGTCAAACAAATGAATCAATCAACTCAATATTATAAAGTAGCACTTGATGCTTTACAAAAAAGAGTAGATTTATTAAAAACATCTGGTGGATTTATTAAGAATATAACAGGTCAAGGTCTTGCACCTGGACTTATAGGTGGAGCATTAGGTGCATTGACTGGCAATCCATTAACAGCGGCTCTTACGGGAGCTGGTGTTTCTGTTGGATCGGCTGCACTAAATACAATGACTCAAAGTCCAAGTATTGTTAAAAATATATCTAAAAAATTAATAGGAGCAGGTAAAGCAAGTGTTCCTGATTTTATTAAAAAATTATTACCAATTACAACTGGAAAAGGAGTTGGGGCTATTATGGGTAAACCCTCAGAACCAAGTGTTATTCCAACACCAACAGAAACTCCAGAATTACCTCCAAATCAATTTCCACCAGTTGGTGATATAGCAGACACAACTAATGTAGAAACTCAAACAGAAGTTGCTCCAGAAACAGAAACTACTCCAAGTCAATATGAAATAACTCCTGAAATGGTTAAGATGGCAAGGCTTATGTATAGTGACAAAATAGCTGATAGAATTGAAAAAGCATATAATGCTCAATTTTATGGTCAGCAATGGGAAAAGAAATTAAGTGGAGGAGAAGCTAAAAAAACAGAACTTCAACAAAAATTTTCTAATGCAGCAAGTGCTGGAGAAAAGGCATTAGCATTAATAAAATCAGGAACCGTTAAGTCTGGACTTGGTCAGAAACAAATGGGAGCATTAGGAGAAACTTTTGGTTTTAATTCAGAAAATCAACAAACATATAGATCAACACTTGCTATTGCAAGAACAGCAGTTCGCAATGCTATGCTTGGAGCTAATATGACACCGAAAGAACTTGAATCTATTCAGGCTTTTATTCCTGAATTTGATGATGCTCCAAATATTGCTGAATATAAATTAAATACGTTTATTTTATTGATGAATGAATTTGGTAAACGCTTTGAAGGTGTAGTTAGTAATCAAATACAACCGTCAACTGAATAATTTTTTAATAAAATCAGGAAGATGAAATAAAAAATCAAAAAATATAATAATTGGAGCAATAATATATCCAAATATTAATAATCCAATAGCATAAGGATTAAATATAAATAAGGCTAATAATATAATTAAAATTATATTCATAATATAACATTATAACATATTACTAATTAAAAGTCAAGTATGGCAGAAAAAGAGAAGAAAGACAAAAAGAAAGTAACAATAAATATGCCTGAGGCTGATGTTATTGGTACACGGGCAAGACTTGCAAGACGAAGATTTTTTGGGAGAAAAGGAACTGGGGGGGCAAATGTTACTAAATCAGAAACAGAATCTAAATCAGAGTCTAAATCTGAGGAAAGAAAACCAGATTCTAAATCTAATAAAGAAAATAAAGTCAAATCTGTTGTTAATGCTGTTAAGGAGAAATCTCGTGGTAGAGTTACTCCCAGTGTAAATACTGAAAAAAATAAACAAACTGAACGAGAAATATCAGATAGACAAAAAGTAATAGATGCAAGAGAAAAAGATATCGCAGAAAGAGAAGCAAGAATTAAGGCAATTGAAGAAAGACAAGCTCAACTTGAACAACCAACTCCTGATATTATTGCAGCTATTAATAAAAGAATGGCTGAACAAGTTAAGGCAGAAACAACACAAACAACTAAATCAGAAGTTAAAACTCCAACAAAAGAAGCTCAAGTTTATGATTCAGACCCATATAATCTTCTTAATTCATATGCTGAAAAATATGCACCAGGAGATGAAGAATTTAAAAAGGTAGTTCATGCAATTGCTTTAACTGAATCAGGCGGAGATCCAAGAGCTGCTGGTGATTATTGGACAGACGATGATGGAGTAAATAGGGCTCATTCTTATGGACTTTTCCAAGCTAACGTGCAAGGTGGGCGGGGACAAGGTCATAAAATTGAAGATTTACAAGATGCTGAATATAACATTAAAATATCAGTTCCTGAACTTTATCAAGCATATACTGATGGAATAAATCAGGGATTAAGTGGAGCCGATCTTGTCGCTCATGTTTCAAGAGGGGCACAACGACCTGCTGAGGGATTAGAATGGAAAGCAGCTCAAAATTATGGAAGATATGTCAATGAAGACCCAAAGACAACAACTGAGGATTTCATGATGAAACAGAAAAAAAATCAAATGCAAACATTTCAGGATTTTGCACCTAATTTAACTCCAACTCCAAAAATGCCACAATCTCCAATTCAATCAACTCCATATGGGTTACCATCTAATAATGAACCTGCATGGATGTCAATTGGAAGATCTGTAATGCAAAGTGCAAATAATTTCTTACCAAAAACATCGGTTCAAGCTGCGGCTGCAACTAAACCAGTTTCATCATTTAGTAGTGGAAGTAGTTCAAGTGGAGGCGGAGGCGGAAGCTCATATAGTAGCTCAAGTCAATCAAGATCCTCAGCCCCATCATATTCTGCTCCAAAATCATCAAGTTCGTCTTATTCAGCTCCAAAGTCAACATCTTCATATGTTTCATCTGTTAAGGTAACACCTCAAGCAACAGCGGCTGCTAAATCTGTATCTCAAAGTAATGTAATGAAAGCTCTATCTGCTCCAAAAACATCTCAATCGTCTGCCCAAATGAAAGCACCTTCAAAATCCTCAGGTGGTGGTGTGGTACAATCAATTGTAAACGCTGTTAAAAATTTATTTAAGAAAAAATAATATGGAAAAATTCAAAATTGGAGACATCTTTATAGGTAACTATTCTCAAACTCAATCATTTGGCGGAAATGCGTCAATGTACGCACAATTTGGATTAAAAGGTCATAATGGATTGGATTTTGGTACACCAAACGGAATTCAAATAGTATCAACAGCAGATGGGTGGATTAGTGAAATTGGCACTGATCCAACAGGTTATGGTAATTATTTAAAAGTAGTCCATAATGGATATTTAACTATATATGCTCACTTTAGAGAAGTTATAATTAAACTAAATGAAAAAGTAGTAAGTGGACAACTTTTAGGTTATTCAGACAATACAGGTAATTCAACTGGCCCTCATCTTCATTTTGCAGTTGCCCCATGTGATGCAAAAGGAATTAAAACAGAAATCAATAATGGATATAGCGGATATATTGATCCAAATGGAGACCGTTGTCAGTGGGTAATTAAAAATTTAACTAAACCAGTTGAGGCTTCATCATCATCTAATGAACTTGCCGAATGTTTAGCCCAACACACAAAACTTGTAAATGAAGCAGTAGTAAAGGATAAAAAGATTGAGGAGTTAAATAAGCAATTAACCACTTGCTCTGCTAACGGAGATTTATGCCAAACTAAGCTAAATTCTATGACTTTAGAGAAGCAGGAGATTGAGAAGCAATCGGCTATCTACAAAGCCTCATATGATGAGTTGCCAAAGACAAAAGAACTACTTGAACAAGCGGAAAAAGACAAGATTGATTATCGAAGTGAAATCACAAATCTAAACTCCGCTCTAACCAAAAAGACAAATCAATATAACGCACTTAAAAAGCCAGGTCTTAAATTCATGCAAGACGCTATGATAAAATTACTTGAGCATTTAAATATACCACTAACATGATACGCCAAGAAAATATAAACAACAGACAATATGACACCAATAAAAGACAGGCGGTCTTAAATGAGGATACTAAAATAGATTTTAAAGTAAATAGCATTTGGGCAATATTAACATCAGTTGTAATCTCATCATTTATCTTTGGCGGAACTTATGCTGTTATGATTATTAAACTTGATAATTTACTGGCCTCTCAAAATGAAATGAAACAAGATTTTAAAGAGTGGAAAAAACAATGGGAAGCAAGGCTTGGCGAGGTTGAAAAAGAAATTTATTTATTAACTGAAATGAGGTGAAACATGGAAGATAATCTAAAATCAACAAAATTTATAATGGCACTAATTGGAATGAGCCTTTGTGTTTTATGGGCGGTATTTAGGTTAGAAAAAGAATACTTAATACTTGCTTTATCATTTACTGGAGTTTATTCAGTAAGTAATGTAGTACAAAAGTTTTCTAAATAGTACTTAAAAAGCAGGTTTGACAGATTAAATTACCCTTATGGTCTGTTGTTAAAAAGTCAGTCTTTTTGCAACGTATACATTTTTGTTTAATTTTATTCATGTGAGCCTTACCTCCCCTATATTCTTTAGGTACTCTGTGAGTTTTTAACCAGATGTAGCGGTCATGTGCTTCTTTTGATGCCCACTCCTCACCATTTATTATTATCATAGCTTAGTCGTGTGGAAACGAGTGAGCTAAAGTAAAATAGATTTGGCTCGGTCTTTTATCCCCTCCCCAATTACTATTTTCACCTTTCGGTGTTTCAGCTTTGTCTATTTTCCACACAATTAAACTATCATTTTTTCTTAGTTTGTAATACCGTACCAATTACTAATCCATAAATTACCTTCATTGCATCACGATAGGCAATACGAAGTGCATGGATATCCATTTGGTCAATATCATTATCAAAAGCAATCCCTAGTATTTTAAATGTTTCTTTAATTTGCTCTTCCATAGATTATTAACAATATTAATAAAACGACTAACTCACCAATTATTAAACTAACAACCTTATCATTATCCTCAAAGATGTATTTTAACTTATATTTATAAATATTTAGTGGGGTGTAATTCATCTTACTTTCTTCCAATGTTTTTCATGAACTGGACTTAGAGTACGGGAACGTTCTTTATGATTTCCTTTGTCGCAACTTGGCTTATTCTCAAAACTTCTATTTGAAAAACCACTCCAAAATGCCTTAAGTATGCCAAGCGCACCAAGAGCAAGTGGCGTCATTACCGCCAAATATTCAGGACGTGATAAGCAAAATTTGTAAAACTCACTTATTTCTTGCATCAAAAAATATTATAATACCTCCAACTATTGTTAAAAATAGCAAAATACCAGAGAATATCTCACTTATTTCTCTCATTTTGGTTTAACAATCTTTGTAACAACTTCACCACCAGCTTTAAGTATTGCAATTAAAACGACAGCAGGTGAGGTAACGATTGAGATAATGGGGTTTTTAGGTACTTCTTTTTGAAAGCGCATCTTTGGTCGCTCCATATAATTTATTTAAACTTTTAATAGTCTTTCCTAACTTAGTTTTTCTTTTAAAGTTAATATTTCGTTTATATAAATGTCCACATAGCGGACACATATTGCCCAAACTTGTTATAAGTATTGTACCTTTTTTAATTCTAAATCTTCTCATACTTTTTAACTAACTTTATAACTTCTTCGGAATATTTTTTACAGTCAATTATAACTTTAGGATCATCATCAAAAAGATGAGAAAAGTAAAATTCCGCAAATATAAGCGCTATTTCAAATTGTAATCTCTTGTTTTTCATTTGTTTAATAATTTAATTAATTTTTCTAATCTTTTTACTGTCAATTTATTTCTTTTAATAATTCCTTTTCCATCACATACTTCACACTTAAATAGTCTTGATACTAAATAACCTATACCTTCACAATTAAAACAAACTATTTCTTTTTTATTTTTCATAGCTTTTTAATAGAATTTCTAAGTCGGCGGTTGACCATTTTACTGGACTTTCGGCTCTTACCCTTAGTGCTTCGTAGCCCTTTTTTCCGAGCTTTTTTAGCATGTAATCTCGATACTCTCCCATTTTTTCCTTTTCGAAAATGTGTAAATGACACCCGAGGCACACGCAATCGAGATTGTCTGCGTCGAAGCGAACTGATAGTCGCTTTCTTGACCAGAAGTGGCTTGTTGTTAGTGCCTTTATTGACCCGCACCTGACGCACTTTCCTCGACCTCTTATAATTTTTGATACGACTGTGTCTAACTCTTTTATTAACAGCTTTCTTTGGCTTTTTGGCGACTTGAAGTACTTTAGATGTTTTTTTTGAAGTTTTTCTGGTTTTGGAAAGGATTGATGTGTCATATACTTGGGCCGAATTGTCTATAAAATTATATACCACTATACGCATTTATTTATCTTTAATTTTTAATGTTTATTTATACATTTAGAACAATATTTAACATGACATGGACATTCACATAGTCCCCAATCATGGTCTCTATTATCAGAGCATTGTTTACATTCAGATGCTTTGGTTATTAATTTATCTCTAAAATCGGTAAGATACATCATAGTTTCAAGTTCCATTCTTATTTTTAATGATTTAATTTGTTTACATTTAGGTGGTTAATAGAACTTTTACAATAACCACATTGTCCACGAATAAAAGTTCCACTTAATTTAGTTAGATTAACCCAGCTTTTATGGCAAGAACAGTATAGTTTATCTTGTCTCTTGTGTAGTTTAGGTTTCATTTAATATGGTAATATCTTTTAAAACATTTATCAATTCCTTAGAATTAGTTATTCTAATATCTACCTTTTGTGTACTCATACTAAAATATTAAATTTATAATAATATCTGTCTGAAAAATCCAATTGTAGTTCCCCATGTCAATTGTTCAAGCAAAAAAACAACTAAATTTGTTTCAATCATTGGTTCTTTTTTTAAATACAATTTCCCTAATATTAATTCTAATGTTTGTTTGGAACTCATTTTATATAATTTTTCATTTCCCATTCTCATTGAAGGTATTAATTTACCTTTTTTATTTATTTGTCTTTCAATAATTGAAAAAATTAATTCACCAGTTATTAATTTTTTCATTTGATGATTATTTATATAGGGAATTATTTTCATATTTTTATAGCCTTAAAATAGTAATCATATAATCTTCTTCTCGTTGTCCACATTTTTTTAGATATATCATCATATTTATGATGACATTTTTTACAGAGTGGGATATAGTCATTCAAGTCTCTTTTAGCTTTATGAGATATACTTGCCCATTCTATTCGTTTTATATCTTCTCTTTCCCTATTAGTTTATTCATATAAGTTTAGAATTTATAAATCTTTCCTTTATGCTTAAAACTTGTTAATGTTGGCAAATATTCTTCTCCAACTATATAGACTTTACCGAATAATGTTTTATAAAATACAGCCACATTTCTTTTATCTGTAATTGTAGTATCAATCGCCACATAACAAGGAATAAAAAATAATAAAAACTTTTCCCACAACTTAAAACCAACAGCCTTTCTAATATAGGCTGGATTAAAATATGGATTTCCGTATTTTACTAACTTATTCATATCCTATTCTCCTAAAATGTTATTTAATATTTCCTTGCGACATTGATAAATTAAAAAATTTGTTAATTTTTCAATATCCATACCTAAAGTAGCAATTCGTAATTCACTTAAAGGTTTCCCATATTCACCTATAATCCCTGTAATAAACCTAAATGCTTTATCATAAAATTTCTTATCAATCTCTTTAGATTCCTCTTCAATCAACTTAGTTACCTCTTGGCGGAGGAAGTCATTGATTTCTTCTTTTGCTGGAGTTCCAATAGCTAAATAATCACCATAACTAATAGATACTTGTTCAAATTTCTCATCAAATTTTGATAACAGGTCATTAAGTGTCATAGGTTATTTAAACTTTTATTCTGCAATAACTCCAAGTGCGGTTAAGAAATCATTAATTTGTTCCTTTTTAATCTTGGTTGTTCCACCTTTACCATAGAATTTAGCATTTTGTAATTCTGCTTCACGAAGGTCTGCTCCATAAAGGTTTGCTTCACGAAGGTCTGCTTCTTCAACCGCTTCTTTTAATGTAAGCTTGTCGCTTTCATATAAAACACTACCTGTTTTAGATAATATTTGTAACTTCTTAGAGGTTTTTGTTTCCTCCTCATTAACGTATTTTTTTAGCTCCTCGATTTTATCAAGAGCCTTTTGTTTGGTCATTATATTAAAATATTAAATTTATAATAATCACTCCCGCTATTATTCCAATTAGTAACCACATTATTACATCAAGGGTGTTATTGGTCATATCTATTTAGCGGAATTTTTAACTTTTACTATTGTAATTACTTGTTTGTTTTTAGTGATTATAATAAATCTGCTACCATTTATTAATTTTTTAATTTCCCCGCTTCCTCCGACTATTAAAGAAGCATGTTTAATAATTTCTTTTTTAATTGCTTCTATGTCTATTTTTTTTACTCTTTCTAAATATCTTAAAATAGCATGTTCAGTAACAGGTTCTATATTTTCTCTTTTAGCTTCATTTATTTGAAATTGTAAGTTTTGTATTTTTTTGTTTATTTCTCTTTGCTGACTTTGTTTGATAATTACTTCTTCATTAAGAGCTTGACGTTCCGCTAAAGTTTTATCAAGCAATGTTTGTAATGATTTTAGGCTAAATTTATTTACTTTAGTTTTCATAGGCTATATGCTCCTGCACTATATATTAATAAACACTCTCCTATACTATTACACCATGGCATTTTTTTATGACTTAATCTATTATCAAGCCATAGATAAAATGTTTCTTCTTGTTCTTTTCTATTTTTAAAACAATAATTATCAGGCGGTGCATAACCTATCTCATTTATCATTCCTTTTGTTAAACAATATCCGTTCAGCCCAGTTTTATCATTTCCTCGCCCACTTTCACTTAACCAAACCTTATCATATGCTTTTTTATAGATTTCAGAAACTAAGGGAGTAGGTGTTAAAGTTGGCGTTATTTTAATTGTAGATACCCCTAATTTCGCTTTTGGCGTGGGTGATGGCGTGTTTGACCTACGACACACTAAACAGCGGAATTTGACAGTAAATGGTACTTGCACAAAGTAGCGGTCAACAAAGGCGTAAAATGCTATTAAAAACAGCGTACTTAGAATTAGTTTCCAAAATATTTTGTTTTTAAGTATGTTTTTCATAATTAGTACTCCTTATTAAATCTAACCTCAACTGGTAATCCAAACGAGCCATTTTTCGCTTCACGACAGGTCTTTGCTCTTGTTTCTATAAAATACTCACGGCCTGTTGGACAATAAACATGTAGGAAATAAAATGGTGTATTAAAGACTTTAGTTTGAAGTTCGTAAATCTTCATTGTTTTACCCATCTCATCTACTTCTTTACTAATTACTTTTAGTCCTTTCATTTTCTTAATCTTTATCTTATCCATCATTTTCCATGCAATACGTCTTTGCTCTATGTTTTTAATTTTAGTTAGTATATAGGCAGGTGTTAGTTTGTCTTTAATAATGTTATTAAATAATTTTTTATCTATAAATGGTATTCCGTGTATATAATATTGACCATATCCATCAGGCCATTCAATTGCCATTTCTTTAGTATTATGTAATCTGTTTTCATTATCTCTTGTTATTTTTATTGGCATATCAGACACAATACATACTTTTTCCAGTTGTATCATTTTGTATACTCCACTTTTTAAAAGAAAAACAAAATTATTAAATAAATCTAATTTAACTACCCCTAATTTTTTAAAGTATTCATAAAAAGCAACCCATCCATAATCCCAAACATTGCCATAAGAGGAAAAACTAAAAAATTCAAGTTTTTGGCTCCCAACTTGGCTCTCAACTTGGCTCTCAACTTGGCTCCAAACTTGGCTCCAAACTTGGCTCCCAACTTGGCTCTCAACTTGGCTCTCAACTTGGCTCTCAACTTGGCTCCTAACTTGGCTCCAAACTTGGCTCCAAACTTGGCTCCAAACTTGGCTCCCAACTTGGCTCCAAACTTGGCTCCAAACTTGGCTCCCAACTTGGCTCCCAACTTGGCTCTCAACTTGGCTATCAACTTGGCTCTCAACTTGGCTCCTAACTTGGCTCCAAACTTGGCTCCCAACTTGGCTCTCAACTTGGCTCCAAACTTGGCTCTCAACTTGGCTCTCAACTTGGCTCCTAACTTGGCTCCTAACTTGGCTCCAAACTTGGCTCCTAACTTGGCTCCCTGTATTTTTAATCATATTAGAACCATATTGAACGGCCAGTGGGGACGAAAGGAAAATAATAAGTGGTTTTTTAAATCCAGCTAATTCATATAGCCAATTTATATATTTGGTCGCTTCTTTCCTATTGGTTCGTAATTTACAATTAAATAATCTATCTAACCATTCTTGTTTTACTTCATCCATTAATTTTATTTGTTTAGTAGTAAGTTTATTTATCATAGTTTTTAATCAATAACGGGTTTCATGCCCTCATGAGTAACTTCTAATTGCTTTCTAATTTCATAAATGCCAGACTTTATTGCTACCCCTTTTGGCGAGTGTTCAACGTGATATAACTTTGCTCCCGTTTTTGCTTTTAGATATCCGATAATAAAATCACCCTCTTTTTTAAAGTAGATATCACAATTAACGGCTGTGTGGTCGTTTCCATGTGAACCCTTTTCAATAAGATTACCTTTTGACTTTTTTAAGCCAGTTGGTAATTTGTTAATCTTGACAAACGTAATGTCTCCGTGCCTTATATATTTCATAAATTTATTTAATTTGTAACTGCACAACTGTAACAGACTTCATTTTTAACACTTCTTTTCTTAATTACCTCCGCACACTTACAGCAAATTGTTATTTTAGTATAGTTTTTTTTCATATATTTTTAATTTTTATTAAATATTTTTCTACTTCTTTAGTTGTTAAATAACCTATTACATCATAAGTTATTTTAGTATCATAACAAATTATAAAATCATCTATTCCTTTTCCCATCCATTTAATTACTGCTAATTCCCATTCTAATTCGTTTCTTGTATAAGAAGCATATATATCACCAATTTTATTTCTTACAACTGACGCTCCATAACCGTTTTTAAATCTATATAGTTTTTGAATACCATTACCTGTTGGATGTTTTATTTCTAAAAGTGGTTTTATATTTTTTTTCATATTTTTTTAAAAAATGTTTCTAATATGTATCTAACTAGGTTTCCATTTGATACGTTTTTTTTAGTAGCTTCAATATTTAGTCTTTTAAAGGTTCTTTCGTCTAATATAAATGTATATCTTTTTTGTTTACCTGGTGACAACTTAATTAATTTATATTTTTTTGGTTTTATTGGAGCTTTTTTAATAAAATTAATATGTTTTCTTCCTTTATGTTTTTTATAATGACATTTATGACATAATTTTTCTAAATTAGACATATCGTCATTTAAATTATTAAAATCTTTGTGATGTAAAAGAACTGCATTATTATTACAATTTTCACATTTACCCATATTTCTATATTTATTTTTTCTACTTCTTTTACCAGTATTTTTATATTTCATAATTATTTGATGTATTCTTTGTCTTGTAACTCCAGTTTGTAAAGCTATTTGTTGAAATCCAAATCCTTGATTTTTTAATTCTAAAACTAATTCTTTATTTATCATATATCTTATATTAACAAATAACTTTACATTTGTCAAGTACTATTTACTTAGTAATATGTAGTGTGTATGTATTATTGAAGAAGTATGGCGATAAAAAACAAAATGGCATAGATTATTACTACTCCAAAAAATATTCCAAATATTAGTTCAATTCCAGCTATTATCATATTAGTTTTTTTTGTACTCCCATTTGTAATTTTTTCCATGCATCAAGCATTTTTAAACGACCATCACCCGTCCACTCATCAATCTTAATTATGGGTTTCCATTCAAAATCGTATAAATGATAAGTATCTCCTTTTTTAATATACATATCAGACCTTTGAGCTAAATGAGGCATTTGATCGCAAGTATATGGAGTTTTTGAATTAACAATCATCTTTTGTTTATTATATTCAACTTCAATGCTTTGCCCCGTTTTTTTAGCAAACTCAACTATAAATGAGCGAACAGATATCTTGCCCTGCCAAAGTTTTAAAGATTTATATTTCATCATAGTAAATTTCTTTTAACTAATCTTTTAACAACTCTTTTTATTGTGTGTTTTTTAAGTTCTTTTAATATATCTAAAAAGTCAAGACCGTCTTTTGAATAAACTCTCCACATCTTCTTTTTAACTTCTTTTTTTGAGGGAATTGGAATAATTAAATCTTTCTCCCAACGAACAATTGATTGGCGGTTGCATGGATATCCGTGTTCTTTAAGAAATTCAATTAAATCATCAGTTGTTAACCACTTCTCACGAAGTATTAAAATATCTTTATGTTGGAATTTAGCCTTCATACTCTTCGTTAAAATTACTAACTTTTTGCTTACCTGCTAAATATTCCTGTTTTTTTTTCTCGGCATCAACTAAATTCTTACCCCATGCTATAAAATCACATCCTGAAGATGTTTTGGTTGCAAAATCAAACTTTGAATTCTCACATTTACAAATATCTTTACCAGTTTTAGTTAAGATATGAAATAATCGACCACCGTCTTTTGGACAAACATCACCTGTCCATTCTTTATCTTTTTTAGGTGGAAATCCCATACCTCTTTTTGGTTTTAAATCATGCTTATTCATTAAGGCAACCATTTTCTCAAATAATGGAACTGCTCTATCAAACATTAAATCTGCATTAACTAAGTCTTCTGAAAGATAAGAAATTGTAAATTTACCATCAGTACTAAGAAACACATTGAAATCTTTTTCTTGTTTTGTCATAAGTATATTAAATTATAATAATAATAGTATAACATATTAGTAAGTATTTGTCAAATATATATATAAATATAAAACTATATCATAATTCAGACAAGATATTTCCTATATATAGTTTCAAGATTGATTGTAAGGCTTAATCCTCAATCTTTTATTTGTAGTTCTTAAAGGGTTTCTCACATTGTGGAGTATCACCTTTAGTCAAGGTTCGCCTACAAAAACGATTATTCAGCATAAGGGAGTATTTATTCGCCATACTCCAGGCATACCTCTACTTACCCCCGCTTTTATTTTAACTCCTGCAGTTGTTGGAGTCCTATGGGTAGCTGTCGCTGTAGTTAGGTTACGGGATTGTATTCCCGAGCAATCCATTGTAATTTTATTTTCTTTTTATTAATTAAATACTTATTAGCAATTGCAATTAGATATAGTCGAGGTTCGTTTGATTTTCCATTATTTGAAAGACCAATTGCAATTTGAGAGTCAGAGCAGATAATGTCATTTTTCTTAGCAAGAGTTAGAGCATGAAAAATCGCTAACATTTCCGCTTCATTATTTGTAAGAGAGTTTTTTGTATAAGGGATAGTAATAACTTTTTCTTTTATTTTAAGAAGTGAATAACCAGAATTAGCAAAAACGCCACCAATTCCGTTTAATCCGTCTAAATGTCCGTCAGTATATATTTGCATAAAAAAAGGCGCTTAGTCCTCTGTGCCTGTGTTCAGCCAGAACACAGAGAATTAAACACCTTTTATACTTGCTGAACCAAGTCTACTAATCATCGTCCCTCTTAAAGCTCCACTCAGTATTAACTAAATGGAAATCTAAAATGACGATATATAAATTTACCACACTCTACTTTATTTTGTCAAGCGTATTTATTGTAAAAGTCCATTTTGACTAAAATAATCATATATCTCAGGTGCTACACTCTCAATGAGGTTGGTTGCTTTCTCAAGTTCTTCTTGTCCATTCCATAGCATTGACCAGTTAGAAGTCTTTTCATATTGGTTATAGTGAAGAAGATAGGCTTTTTCAACTTCAATACCCGCATGTTTCATAGCAAGAAAGTAAAAAGGTATCTGATCAGTTCCAATCCAGTTATTTGATTCAGATGTTCCAGTTTTAAATTCATAAAGAGATGGTGCATCAAGGCAGTCGATGACAATAGACAAATCATATCTATCATTGTATGGAATTAACATTTTATGTTCAGTAAGTGGAGCTGTAAGTTCAAACTTTGGAAAAAACGGCGGAAGAGACTTGCTTGATTTTATATACTCTTCAATTTCTTTATGAATACGTTTCCCATCTTCCATTGCTTTATTAGTTGGTAGGGGTTGATGAAGATAGAGTTTAACAGCGTCATCTATTCGTCCTTTACTCCAAACGCTCATTAAACTATACGATAGCCGAAGTTTTTTCATATTTTTGCAAAATATACTTTATTTTTTTTATGTCTACTTTCTCTGAACATTTTAATAGCCTGAAATGTAGCTAATATCATTTTTTCTCCGCACTCTTTTTGCCAGTCAGAGCCATACTCAATTTCAAATATGTATTTATCCTTGAGTTTTTTCATTGTTTTTGAGAGATAAACTTGTAGTACGTTTTCTTATATTAGCTTGAACTCCCAAGGGTAGTTGACCTTTCTCTTTCATAAACTCCTCAATCTTGTCAGTTACAGCCCTAAATTTAACCTCTTTTGTAGCAAAGCCATCTTCTGTAGCCTTTTCACCAGTTGAGGGGTCAATTGCATATTTATATCCATAAACTCTTGACATAGCTCTGGTTTTATTACCATTTATGGTTTTGAAATTTGGATCAATGCGACAGGCATCTTCCTCAATCTTATTTTTAGCATTATTTATAGCTTGTTCAATTAAGACCTGTAGGGTCAGGAGTTTATATAAATATTCATCAGCTTCTTTTTTAATAACTAAATTTCCAGCTTGTTTGCTAAATTCAATTATTTGGTCTGTATCAATTGTGATTATAGCCATATTTAGTGTTTTTCCTCAATCCATTCAATATTTTCACGAGGAATATATAATTTTCTACCACTTTCAAACATTATTATCCAATGTTCTTCACGATTAAACATGTCTTTCTCAATCGTAAATACTTCTTCTTTGTTTTTTAATTTAACTACGTATTTCATTTTGGATTAATTTTTCAATATCGTCTATATAATTTCTTATGTTTACTTCTGAAATTTCAGCGTCTTTTGAAACATTACTTATTGAAGCATGACCACGCTTGATTAGTTTATAGATTAGTAGTTTATATCTTAGTGAATAGAGCATACTTAGTAAAGAGTGATATTTATTTAGAGCAGGTGGAATTGAGGCTACTATTTCATCAACTTTTATATCTGATATTTGATCTTCCATGAACTTATTATAACATAAGTTACCAAAAAAGTCAAGAGTAAGGTTACTCGCTTGACAATGATTGGTTTATGTGTTAAATTTTGTTATGGACTTAAATCAAATGATTAAACTTCATCAGGGGGATAAAGAGATAGAACTTCCACTTATAAACATTCTTCGTATTAATTTTATTCATATGAATAGACTTAAGGAAGAATGGCAAAAAGCAAATCAAGATAATAACGTGAATAATTTCTGGCTTTATTTAAAGCGTAAATTAGGAATAACTGAGGGGTCTAAAATTTTATTATAATATGGAAAATATAGAGAAACAAAAAGAGATATTGGTTAAATTCGCTGAGGCAATTAAAAATTTTCAAGAAGCACTTCGTTTAGCTGGAATGTCTGAAACGTCAATTTTATACAATACAATAAATCTTCCTGATTTTGATAAAATGTTACCTGACGATGTAATTAAGTTTTATCATCAAGTTAAGGAAATGGTTGTTTTATATTTTAATAGTCTTTCATTGTCAAGGCGTGAAATTGAAAGACGGCTTGGGGCTCACTCAAGAGTTTATGTCAAAGAAGTTATTGATAAACAGAAAAAAATTATAAGTTAATTTAATTCTATGGCGAACGTATATGCAAGGTCATTACCTCTTGTTCCCTATAAAAGAATGTGTGATTTAAAAGCTCCAGGTCATAATCAAATTATTATGCCCAATAAACCTGCTTATCAGATAACCTCAGGTATAGCTCAGGGGATTTATCATAATAGTAGATGTTATGATGTGGCACGGCGTCACTATGAAAAATTAAAAGCTCAGTTAAATTTAAAATAACATGCAGACAATGTGGATGATAGATACAACTGGTTCACCAAAATATGTAGTAAGTCAGTATATTGACCAAAAAAAAGCAGAGGGTTGGGTTATTATGGATGTTCGGGAATTTAAAAGTGATGGGACTCCGAAACAGACATACTATCCCCAATATGATCGTCAAAATCCAATAAGCAAAGTTAAGGTTGACGCACAGGAAATAAACGCTGAGATTTTACAAACAGATATATTTTAATATGACAAGTATAAAATATTGTGGGTCATTTCTTGATTCATCAGGCTATGGTTCAGCTAATCGTGCCTTTATTGCTGCTTTATTTATTGCAGGAGTTGATGTGACAACTGAACTTGCAGTTCATATGAAAGAGCAAGTAAATGTTCACTGGACTGGAGAACTTGCAATAAACCTTAAAAATAGAAATATTTCATATCAGGTAAAAATTATTCATTTAACACCAGATTTGTATGAGAATTATGTAGAAAAAGGAAAATATAATATTGGACATTTGTTTTGGGAAGTAGATAAACTTCCACAAGACTGGGTTGATAAGTGTAATCGAATGGATGAGATATGGACTTCATCTGCCCACATGGTTGAACTTTTTAAAAGTTGTGGTGTTAAGGTTCCAGTTTATGCTTTTGCTCAGCCCATAGATATTTCTATGGCTGATAAAGACTATAAAAAGTATGCACTTATTGGACATACTGGACTTTTATTTTATTCCATTTTTCAATGGATTGAAAGGAAAAATCCAAAACTTCTTCTTAAAGCATTTTGGGAAGCATTTGAGGGACATGATGATGTATCTCTTCTTCTTAAAACTTTTCGTTTATCTTATGACCAATCGGAATTTGATAAGATAAGAAATGATATTTGGGAATGGAAAAGAGAGATGGGAAAAGGAATTTTTCCAAAAGTTTATCTTACGTCAAAGGCTATGCATCATGATGAGATTATGAGAGTTCATAGGACTGGTGATGTATTTGTACTTCCCCATAGAGGTGAGGGTTGGAACAGATGTATTGCCGAGTCACTTCTTATGGGTAATGTAGTTACAGCAACCGCTCGTGGTGGAATTCATGAGTATTTACGAGATGAGCATTACTTTGGACTTCCAAGTAAAATGGTTCCTGTAACTGAGGTTCCTTGGATTAAGTTCTATACAAAAGATCAAAATTGGGCTGAGGCTGATAAAGAATATTTAATTAAAACTATGAAATATATTTATAAAAATTATGAACTTTGTAAAGCTAAGGGAATTACAGCACGTGAATATGTTAAGGAGAATTTTAATTATTATAAAATTGGTTACCTCATGAGAGAGCGACTTGAGGAGATTTATAAAAAATTATGAAGATTAGAGATAATAAGGGAAGATTTATAAAAGGACATCCTCGATTAGGTGGTGTTTTATTTAAGAAAGGCTCTATCCCTTGGAATAAGAATGGTAATCAACCACAGACAGCAAAAGAAAAAGCATATAATTGGAAAGGTGATAGTGTTAAATATAGAGGTTTACATATGTGGATTTCTAATAATTTAGGTAAGGCAAAAAAATGTTCAAATAATATAAAACATATATCTACTCGTTATCATTGGGTAAATATTAATCATACATATAAAAGAAATTTTAATGATTGGATTGAACTATGTCCATCTTGTCATAGATTATATGATAATGGAAAAATAATATTATGAAGATACATTACTTAAGTTGTCATTCTATTTTAGAATATGATGAAGCATCTCTTTTTACAGAATTAGGACATGATGTTTTTTGTAATGGTGTATATCTTGATCCAAAAGGACATATTGATTTACCAAGACCTGGCATTAGTGGAATGACACATCATACAGAATATGTAGAATTAGCTCAAAAATTTGCTAAAACAAATCTTCCAAAAGAATTAATAGATCCATTTGATATTATATTTGTTGCTCATCAGCCTGAATGGGTAACTGAAAACTGGGAAAGAATGAAACATAAAAAAGTTATTTGGCGAAGTATTGGTCAATCAACAAGAACTGTTGAGAATATGATTAGAAAATGTAGATATGAGGGGCTTAAAATTGTTAGATATTCTCCAATGGAACAAAATATTCCAGATTATTTAGGAGCTGATGCGATAATTCGTTTTTATAAAGATCCTAAGGAATTTGGAAATTATAACGGTAATGAAAAAAGAGTTATTAATTTTACTCAAACATTAAAAGGAAGACGTTTATTTTGTCATTACGATCATATTATGGCAATGGTTGAGGGATTTCCTGCAATGATTTATGGGTCAGGAAATGATGACCTTGGTCCACTTAACGGAGGGAAAATTCCTTATGATTTAATGAAGGGAGCACTTCGGGATAATCGAGTATTTATTTATGGTGGAACATGGCCTGCCTCATATACTTTAACTTTAATTGAGGCGATGATGACTGGAACCCCCGTTGTTACAATTGGTCGGAAAATGGCGACTGAAATTCCTGAGCTTGCAACAGCTGAGGTTGGTAATTTCTTTGAACTTCCAAATATCATAACAAATGAACAGAATGGATTTATGTATGATGATATTGGGTCTTTACGAAATGCAATTCATAAATTACTTGAAGATCACACATTGGCTAAAAAAATTGGTCAAAAGGGAAGAGAAAAGGCGGTTGAGCTTTTTGGCAAGGATAAAATAAAGGGGGAATGGAATAAATTTTTAAATTCTATATGATAATTTTAAAACCATTGGATTTGCGAGATATTGAATGGGCAAGGATTTTAAGAAATAAATATAAGAAATATTTTGATGATAAAGAAATTTCTCAGACAGATCAAAATAGATGGTATAAAAGGTATATATATAAAAAGAATTATGAATTTTATGTTATTGTTAAAGATGATAAAAATATAGGAACGGTTTCTTTACTTGTGACTGATAAGTATGTAAAAATAGGTGATTTAATTACAGAAGTTGAAGATACTAATTTATTTAAGGAAATAATTGAAGAGATAGATAAAAAATATAAATGTCCATATATGCTTGATATGACAGAAAATAATTCTTATTTACTGAAAATTATTCAAAAAATGGGATTTATTACAAAAGTTATAAGTTTATATAAAAAATGATTACAAAATATTTTGAAGAGATATTAGGTCAAAAAACAGTTCCTGAGGTCACTGATAATAGATATAAAATGTTTGATGATGGAGGTGTTGAGGCTGAACTTGGTGATTTTCTATATGGATTAGTTCGAGTAGTTAAACCAAAAAATGTTCTTGAAACGGGACTTTATTCAGGAATTAGTGCTTCGTATATGGCAAAGGGACTTCAAGACAATGGAGAGGGACATCTAATTTCAATAGAGTTTGAAGCTATGCATGTAGAACGAGCAAAATCCAGATTATTAAAATTAAACCTCCTTCCATATGTAACAGTCGAACACACATCTTCATTAACTTTTAATCCACAAAATACCTTTCAAATTATTCTTCTTGATACTGAGCCAAATATTCGTTTTCAAGAACTTGTGAGATATTTTCCGTATTTAGATGAAGGTGGATTTATGTTTATCCATGACCTTCCAAGAAATATGTGTCAGGGTAATTTTAACACAGATCATCCAGAAATCAAGTCTTGGCCATTTGGAGATATCCCTTCTGAAATGAAAAAGTTATTTGATGAGAAGAAACTTATTAGATTTCATTTACCATCACCTCGTGGGATGGTAGGGCTATATAAACCACGCAAAGATGATTATGGATATTAAACAGATAGTTGCAGAAAGCAGAGCCAGTATTGTCAAAAGTGACCTTGAAGTATTACTTAATATGGCTAAGTCTTTTGATATAAGAAATATTCTTGAGATTGGAACATGGAAAGGTTATTCGGCTGAAGTTTGGATTAAGGCATTTTTTCCAAATAAATTTGTGACTATTGAAAAAGAACCTAAGTTTTCTGATGCTGTTGAAATTAAAAACATTAATCATAAATATTTTTGGAATACGAATTCTCATAGTAATGAAATCAAATTTAATACAGAGCTTTATGACTTTTTATTTATTGACGGAGATCATTCTTATGGGGGGGTAAAAAAAGACTTTGAGATGTATAGTCCACTTGTTAAAAAAGGTGGTCTTATTGTATTTCATGATATAATTTATGTTTCAAACGATGTAAATGCTCCAGTTCAAGTAAAATTTCTTTGGGATGAATTAAAGTTAAAATATAATTATTTAGAAATTAAAACCGACCAGAGTTCAACTGGTATGGGAGTATTATTTATTTAAAAGGAGGAAAATAAATTGGCAGACGAACAGCATTGGTGTGGTGCTAAATTAGTCAATGTAACTCCCGATAAAACTCTATATCCTGATATTGCAGAGGGAGTTGGAATTAGTGGAATGATAGATTGTCAGGGAAAAGTGACTATTGAGAAAGATGTCTTTTCAGGACATGACATTATGATTTTGACAGGAAGTCATAATTATCTTGCCTTTGGATATGAAAGAAGAAGGCAGGGTGTAATTAAGCCCGTTTTGATTAAGGAGGGAGCATGGCTTTGCACAAGATGTATTATCTTACAAGGAGTAACAGTTGGTCGTCATGCTGTAATTGGAGCAGGTTCTATTGTTACAAAAGATGTTCCTGATTATGAGTTCTGGGCTGGTAACCCAGCAAAATTAATAAAAGTTATACCACATTAATTTATATGAAAATTCTTATAACAGTTAATAAAATAGATTTGACAAGAGCTGGTTTTATTAGTAGTATGTAGGAATGAAGAATTATTCTTTAGGAAAAAAATGTTTAGATTGCGGGAAGAATAAGTCTGATAGAGGAAATTATTGTAAGAAATGCGGATATAAGTATAGAGTTAGACCAAAGGGATTAAAGTATAAAATTGTAGTTGTTAATAAGGGTTGGTTTGAAAATAAGGGAGGTTGGATTGATGAAAGTGGATATAGAAAAATACGGATAAATGGGAAGCAAATTAGGGAGCATGTTTACATATTGGAAAAACATTTAGGAAGAAAACTTTTAAAAAGTGAAGTTTCTCATCATATAAACGGAGATAAATTAGATAATAGAATAGAAAATTTACAAGTTGTTTCTAAAAAGAAACATGATAAGTTTCATCATTATAAATTTAGGAAAGGTTTAATTATATGAAGATACTCATAACGGGTTGTGCAGGATTTATCGGGAGCAATATGTCAGTTGAGGCAATTAGTCGTGGTCATTCAGTAGTTGCTTTTGATAATTTATGGCGACCTGATGTTTCAGATAATGTTAAATATATGAAGAAAAAGTATGGAGATAAGTATGAGTTTATTTGGGGAGATGTAAGAAATCCAGAGGATTTAGAGAAAGTTCCAGAAGTTGACGCTGTAATTCATCTGGCTGCAAATCCTGGAGCAATCTCATCGGTCTATTTTCCAATATATGATTTTAGAAGTAATGCGATGGGAACATTTAATGTTTGTGAATTTGTACGAAAAAGAGGGTTAAAGATGATTTATGCATCAACCACTAAAACAATGTCAGACATTATGAATACTTTCCCAATGGTTGAAACAGATAAAAGAATGGATCCAACAAGAGGAGAATACCCTGATGTTACAAAAGTAGGATTGGATTTTGAGGGCGGGAAGGCAGTTGCAGTTAATGATAAATTTCCAATTGATGGATTTGGAAAGTGGGGACATTCTCCTTATGGAATATCAAAACTAACTGGAGAGTTATATGTTCAAGAATTTCATGTAACATTTAAAGTGCCTGTTGTTATTTTTAGAATGAGCTGTATTTATGGAATATTTCAAAAGGGAATAGAGGAGCAAGGTTGGGTAGCATGGTTTTTGAAACAGATTAAAAATGGTGATGGAAAGATTAACATATTTGGTAATGGTAAACAAGTAAGAGATGTGCTTGATGGTCGGGATGTAGCCAGAATTTATTTAAGAGCTCTTGATAATATAGATACAGTTAATGGAGAAATATTTACAGTAGGTGGTGGAGTGAAATATAACTATTCATTACTTGAGGTAATTTCCAAAATTGAGGAAATGACAGGTAAGAAAGCCCAATTAACTTTTAAGGATAAGCGACCAGCTGACGGAGATTGGTATGTGTCAAGTAACAAAAAAGCTAAAGAGTTGTTAAATTGGGAGCCTGAGATTGGATTAGAACAGGCACTAAAGGACATGATTCAATCTTATGAGTAGAGCAATTATTACATCAATGCATTGTTATACCCCTTGGGGTAGAGATTATTATCAACCCATTGAGGATTATTTTATTGGGAACTTAACTAAGTATAAAGATGAATTTGACCATTTATATATATTAGACTCCCAGTGGGGATTCGAACCACTTCCTGAATGGATAACTGTGATTAAGACCAATCCTTCAGTTCGTTACTATGACGCTTATAAACAAGTATTACCAGATATAAAAGAAGAAGAGGTGTTGTTTTTAGATAATGATTTTGTTATTTATAAGCCAGGAGTGATTAGTATGATTTTTGGGTGGCTTAAGGAATATGGAGTAGCTTCTATTTTTGATACGATTGGAGATTTTAAGACAGATAAAATGAATGGAAAAAATAAGCTGTGTCCATATTTTTTTGCAAGTAGCAAGAAATTACTTATGAATTATCTTGATGTAGATTGGGGAAATCATATGCCTCATTCTGAAACATTGGGGCTATTAACAGAGGAGATGCTTAAAGATAATATAAAACTTTGGGAGATGCAGGAGGATAAATCTAACTTTTTATTTGGTGAAACACTTGGGAGTAGACGAAGTAAAAACTTCGGATATTATCATGTTCGTAGTGGTTCAACTCCAGCATATCTACTTTCTCATAGACAAAGAGGGGATAGGCAGTATACAGATTATCTTAAAAATCAACCAAAGAGCGAATATCTTCGTCAAATGGCTTGGTATCAGATAATGGGTGGAGACGTTGATTCTCTTATTGGAGATTTGGTTATAGGTATAAATGAGTGGAGTGAATATATTAAGAATTTTAAGATATTTCATGGACTTTGATTACCCACCAATTTTAGAAATAATTATTTATATATTAGTTTGGATGTTGATATTTTATTTATTACCATTACCATCAATAAAATGAAAAAAACATTAGGAGAATTGATTGACTGTTTAAGTGTAACTAATATAAAAATATTTATGTTGGTAGAAAAAGTTCAAAAGAACGAACATACTAAAGAAGAGGCTAAAAAAATTCAGGACTTAAATAGATATCGTTCAGAGCTTACTAATGCTATTAATGAATTTAATAATGAAAGGAAAGAAATAAAATTATGAGTAGAGCTTATATTACGACATTTCATAATTATAGTGAGCCATTTCATACAGATTATTATAAAGTTTTTTATGATTATTTTGTAGCTCAGTTTAATTTATGGTGTGATTTGGTAGATACAGTTTATATTATAGACACTAATTGGAACTTTACGGAAGATGATAAAAAACGATTAACTGATATTAAAAAGGAAGTTGTGTTTTATAAATCGCCAATTCAAGGTCATCATAATAAACAGTATCAGGAATTTCTCCCTCAGATTAAAGAAGATGAAATGCTTTTTATGGATAATGATGTATTTATAACTAAAAGATTTGGAATAAGCGATTGGTTTTTTAAAGCACAAAATAAGGAGGCTGTAATCAGTTGGTTTGGTTATCAATCATCTAAGTATCCACAAGGAGCAATTAAAGATCCACTATGGAATAAATATCCGTTTTTAAAAGAAAGAGATGTTGTGTTTATGGAAAGTTGTCATTTTTTATTAACTAAAAAACTTTTAAAAAGAATAGGAAAGGATTTAGATTTTATGAATTATCAACCATTTAAGGAGGGGACATATATTAAGGATTTTGATTATCATACTAAAAAAGGTGATTGGTGTGAGTTTTTTGGACTTTTAGGATATCAGATATTGTCTGGCAATAATTGGGCTGAGATGCCAACAAGTGAGTATGGTTGGGGATATTATCATGTTAGAGCTTGTAGTTATGTATATTTACTTTTAAGTTATAAGAAATTAGGCTTACCTCAATATGGTGATTTTTTAAAGAATTTTAAGAAAGAAGATATTATTGAAAGGTTGGTTTGGTTTTATATTTTAGATAAGAATGGGAAATATCATAAAGAATTATTTGAGATTGTAAAAGATTTTGAAATAGAACTTGGTGAATTTAAAAATAAAGTTTATCAATTAGAACAGAAGATATGAGTAAAAGAGCTGTAATTTTAGGTACTGGCGCATTTCCATTAATACTTCGTCTTTGGCTTGAAATGCTTAAAAAATGGCAGGATGAGGTAGATGTTGTTTATATAGCTATTGATAATTATAATGTTCCATCAAGTAGAGAATATATTTTAAATTTAGTTAAACAATTTTCTAAAGTTAAATTACTTGAGGAGTTAAGAGGTTGGCCTAATTCTTATGCTGATGTTATTAAACAAAGTAATGCAGATACATTTCTTATTATGCATGATGATGCGTTTGTTTATAAAAAAGGAATAGTTGATAAGTATTTTAAGATAGCTGAGGAGGGGAAAGTAGTAACTCAAAGACATGGAATTTATGAACCATCAGATATTGTCAATGAGGCTCTTCAGAAAAAATATGGTTGGACTAATGATATTGCCCCATATTCATTTTTACTTTATTTTCTTTTTATATCTCGTCTTAATTTGGAGAAAACAACTATGAATTTTAATGGTATAGGTTGGCAAGCGGGAGATAATATTCCTCTTCTTGGGATTAAAAATGCTCCAGTATCAATTGCTGGAGATACGGGATTTCTTTTGGGACTTGAGTTATTTGAAAAGCAGGTTCCATTTCACTTTATTCCCCGAAGTGAAACATCAGGGTTAGTTCAAGAACTAAATCCAATTCGTTTTCTTATTGAACAAATGAAAGATAAACAGGGGATATTTAAACATGGTTGGTTACATTTACAAAATACAGGAAATACTATTCCTTTATGGTTTAAACAAGATATAGACGCACATCCGTGGCACGGTAACATAGAGAAAATAAGGCTTGCTTGGATGTATACAATGCTCCAGTTTGATTATAGTGAAATTCCTGATTTTAAATATCAAGCTGATGAAATATTTAAAGGAGTAATGGTAAGATGTGGACTTGATATTGAAGAGATAAAAATTATTAGTAATATTTTTCAAATACTTTTATATGGGTAAATCTGCTCTTTTAAGTACTTGCGGAGATCCATTCATTTTACTTCTTGGGATTAAGTTGTGGAAGGAGAGATGGTATGATGAGATAGATAATTTATATATTAATTACAATAATCATTGTCAAATTCCATATAACATAGTAACGGAGTGTTTTTCAAGATTAAATGATAAAAAGATTCATTTAATTTATCATCCCTCAGGAATTGGAAATGGACCTCCTCAGGTTGAGAATTTGCTTATTGCAAAAGAGGATTTGGTTTTACTTCTTGAAGATGATTTTTACATATTTACAAAAGGTATAGTTAGTGGGTATTTTAAAAAGATTGAAAGTGGAGAATGTGATTTACTTGGATCACCCCGTTATACATATGGTGAAGTAGCCGATAGTGCAAAGAAAAAATACAATCTTGATTATAATGGTGAGGGAGATCGTGGTTTTGGTTGGTGGCCAACTGGATTTTATTGTAAGCGTAAAGATTTATTAAAAACTGATTTGGATTTTGGTAGTAAGAAATATAGTCGGGGAGAGTATTTTAAAGAGCTTGATTATACATTTAAAGAAGATAATTATACTGATACTTTTACTTGGACTTCAGTTCAACTTCGAGCTATGGGGCTTAAAGCTATTGAAATTCCCCAATATCACGCTGATGTTTATGAGATTGAAAGTAAGCAAAAAGGTATAATGAATTGGAGAAATGGTAATCCACCATATATTCATGGGGGTAGTCTCTCTGCGGGATGGGGGGGCTACCTTTCGGGTCGACTTCCTGACGTATCTCATGTTGCCGCCAAACAGGAAATAGAAACAAGATGTGCTTTTTGGAAGATAGCCTCAGATGTAGTTGAGGGGTTTGAACAATTTAAAGACCAATATCGAAGCGGGATAGAAAATCTTATTATCTCATGTTCTCTTGATCGTGATAGAATAAACACAAAGATTAAAATTTATAAAACATTAATGAATTTATGAAACCTGATCTTTTATTGACACAAATCAAACATGCGGATTATCCAGTCTTTAGGCTTTTTCTTAAAAGACATAGTAATTTTTTTAATAAGATTATTGTTTATTTTAGTGAACATAATCGGTTTCCTTATTTTGACCATTTTATTCAAACAGCGATTAAGGAAGATGTTTATGAGATATTTGATTATCCAGAGATAGTATTTCTTGATCCAGTTTTGACTGATTGGGGACGTGAGGACTGGCGAAATAAATCAACAAATGAAATGCTTAAGTATTCAACTTCAGATTGGGTTTGTTCGGTGGAGCAGGATTTTTTTGCAAAAGATTGGGATAAGTTGTTAAGTAGTGTAGGTGAGGCTATGAAGACATATGATTTAGTTGGTTGGTGGCAGGAGAATAATAAATACATTCATCCGTCATTTTGGTTTATAAAGCGAGAATTACTTGAGAAGACAAATAAAGATTTTTCAGCTCGTGACGGACATGACCATTTTGGTTGGATTACAAAAGATGTTGAGAGATTGGGTGGTAAAATTAAATCTACTCAAGATATGGGATTTAAGGATTTTGAAAATTGTTTCCATTTAGGAGGAGTTAATCAGAATTATCTTGAGGGATTAAAGCCTGAATTTGTATTTCATAGACCTGATTGGTTTTATATCTATAACTATTGGTGTCGCAAGGCAGACGTTATGCAATCTCCGTTGTTTACAGAGATATCATTAAAAGTTGAGGATAGACTAAAGAAAATGTTTCCTCAAATTAATCCAGAGACAGACAATCGGGCTATATATTTTAAATGAATATAACACTTTTAACAGTTTGGCCAACCCATGCAGATTATCCAATATTTAGGCGTTGGCTTGAGAGAAATAGAAACAAATTTCATCATTGTATCATGGCGTTAAGTGATGCAAAACATCCTCGCAATATCTCAAATGATTTAAAACAACTATTTGTTAAGTTGAAAGTTCAGTGGACTGACCCACCTACAGTTGGGGGGACAGATGATTGGCGAAGCAAGGCAATAAACTCGGCTTATTATCAGATAAAAGGAGACTGGATATTATTTATGGAGCAGGACTTTTTCATTAAAGATAAGGCATTAGATTTGATTTTATTACAAGCTGAAAAATATGATGGAATTGTATATAAAGAGGGAGAGAGGCTACATCCAGCATTTCTTTTGGTTCGTAAATCAATAGCTGATAAAACTTCCAAAGACTTTGCTGTAGTTAGGGATAAATTTGATCATTTTTATACCTTTATTCAAGAGATAATGAAAATGGGGAAGATTATTACATTAAATGACATTGGATTGAAAAATAATGAAGATTATTATCATATGTCAGGGCTTACTCAAAATTACCATATGTTTAGTCTTGGACAAACACCAACTCATTTGAATGAATTTTTACAGTACAATTATTACTGTATGGATGTTATATCACAAGTTGAACCATTTTATTATGTTTTATGTCAAATTAATCAAAAATTGGGTCGTGGAATTGAAAATCAAATTACAAGTTTTTTTAAATAAAATTATGAGTAATAGGAAAATAAAATTTCATCATAAGAAAAGATGGACTGATAAAGAACTTAATATTTTAAGGATATATTATCCTATTTATGGATTTAAAAAGGTATCAGAATTGACTGGTAGACAAAGAGGATCTATAAATAAGATAGCAACAAGATTTAAAATAAAAGTAGATTATTCTATATTTAGTCATCCAACAAAAGGAAAAAAGAGATATAATCTTTGTAATGAAAGAAATGGACAATGGAAGGGTGATAAGGTTGGATATACAGCCCTTCATAATTATGTTAAAAGAAGATTAAAAAGACCTATTATTTGTCAAAAATGTTTAAAAATTTCACGTGTTGATTTAGCAAATATAAGTGGAAAATATAAAAGAGATTTATCAGATTGGGAGTGGTTATGTCGTAAATGTCATATGGAAAAAGATGGTAGACTTTATAAATTGGTTAAAACAAATCATAAAAAATATGATGTACTGCAACCTTTGCTCTAATTTTGTAGAAACAGTTCAAACGCCAGTTGAGCTTCGGGCGCATATTAAACAAATTCATACTCAAGCAAGACTTGATGCTTTTAAAATTCCAGCTTCTAAACTCAAAGAGATTGAAGCAACTAAATCTAATGAAACACCGCTTTCTGAAAGAAAGATAGTAGTTCAAGAGGGTCAGGCTCCAAAAGTAATAGATGTACCACTTCCACCAACTCCAATTACTCTTGATTATAAATATAGTGGGCAGTGTCCTGATTGTCGGTGTGAAGTAAAGACATTACAAGTTAAACTTGGTAATGATTTAATTATAGTTTGCTACTGTCTATCGTGTGATAAAAAGATAACAGAGCAAATTGTTTTTCCAATAGATGTTCAAATTCAACTTATTCAAAAAGCCCAAAGCGTGGGAGATAGTAACTCAGGTGCTTCTGATGTTAAAAAGAGAAGCTAAAATAGGAATTAGTACTCTTGAGCTTAATCAGATGGCTGAAAAACTTATTCTTGAGCTTGGTGGTATACCATATAATAAAGGATATAAACCCTCATGGGCAAAGTCTGCTTATCCATATGCAACCTGTATTGGTGTGAATGAATGTATCGCTCATGGATTTCCAACGACCTATAATCTAAAAGATGGTGATTTAGTATCATTTGATTTAGGGGTTAAAAAGGATGGATTATGTGGTGATGGGGCAATAACTATACCCATTGGTAATATTAGCAGACAAGATGAGAGATTGCTAAGGATTGCCTATAATAGTTTAATAGCTGGACTTTCTAAGGTTAAAGCTGGAGCGTTTATTCGAGATATTTCGTCAGAAATGGAGGGAGTTGCACTGCGACAAGATTTTGTTGTTAATAAGATATTTATGGGTCATGGTATAGGAAAGGACATGCATGAAGCCCCAAACATACCAAATTATTATATATATAAAAATGAAGAACAATTGATTGAGGGGCAAATGATTTGTCTTGAACCAATGGTTACTAAAAAAGATAATTGCGGGATATATATAAATGACTGGACTGTTATAACTCGTGATGGAAAAAAATCAGCAGTTTTTGAAGTTCAGGTAAAGGTGGAAAAAAACGGATATAAATTACTTACAACTCATCTTAATGGCTAATATATTTATTGATCTTCATCATTCTGGACTTGCCTATTCATTTTACTTAACTTTGGAAAAACGATTAGGCCATAAGATATATTTTCCAATTGGAATGGAATGGGAACAATCTGGTTATTGGTTACTTCATAAACCATATAACTATAATAAAGATACAGCTCGTCAATATTTGGATTTGCGAGATTGTTATATTCCGTCAGATGGGACGCCCCCATTAACAACTATTGACAAGAAACTCTCAACTCATTTTGAAATTAAAGACCTTGCCCATAACTACATAAGAAAACATTTAACCCTTGAACAGTTTAAACAAATGGACATAGATATTATAATTGCTTCAATTCCAGACCATGCTCACTCATTTTCAAAACTACTATTGGAATGTAAGCCAAAAGCTAAACTTGTATTTCAGATGGGCAATATGTTTAATGAAGTTTACGATTTAATAAAATTAGAAGTTATAAAAAATCTATTAGCTTCAACTGTCAAATTTAATACTCCCAATAAGATTAATGTATGTTTTTATCATCAAGAGATAGATACAGACATATTTAAGCCCATAGAGCCTCAAAAAAGCAATATAATTTCATCTTTTGTAATAGGATTGCCAAAAGAACAAGAATTTTTAAATTATAAAAATGCTCTTCAACAATTTGATTTCAGGGCTTATGCTTCAAAATACTATCCCTTTATATCAACAATTTCAGAATTAGCGTCTCTTATGGTAAAATCACGCTTTGGTTATCATGTTAAACCACGGGGAGACGGATTTGGGCATATTATTTATAACTGGGCATATATAGGACGCCCAATAATCACTCATTTTTGTGATTATAAAGATAAACTGGCAGGGGAATTGCTTGAGGATAATATAACAGCCATTGACCTTGATAATGGGACTATTGAGGAAAATAGTAAACGAATTGCAAGTATTACAGACAATCAATATTTTAAAATGATAAGTAATATAAATAATAGAATTAGTTCAATCATAGATTATAAAATGGACGCAATCAATATTAATAATTTTTTTAATAATTTAATTTAACAATTATAATATTTCCCCTTCTTCGTCAACCTGTTGGATTTCAAGACTGCATAACCCGCAAAACTGGTCTTTACTGTCATCATCTCCCTTTTCAACATCAGGCTTACTACATTCACAATAACGAGTATCATCTATGAATGGCGAAGCCATCCTGTTATCTACTATGGATTGACTGTTACCAAACTCATCGACCGCATTTACATCATGTTTTACCATATTTATTTTTTTATTATAATTTATTAATTTTTTAAAATTTATCATTAAAGTTGTTGACTTTCCTAACTCTAAATCCATATTTATTTTTTTAATTTATAATGGTAAATATTTATCGAATAATTCTTTGTTTTCTTTTTTAACTACTTTTAATTCTTTTATTAGATTGTCAATCTCTTTTTGTAGTTTATACATTTTGTTATTTAATTCCACTATTTTATTTATTATTTTACTCATATTATTCATTTATTAAACTTGTAATTTTAAATATTAGCTGTTTAGCTATATTTTCGTATTTCATGCGTAGCTTCCAATCCTGCTCATCTGATAACCATTCGATAGCTTCGTATAAATCACTAAGTAACCGCCCCATTTTTAGCTTATCTACATTTGTTAGTTCGATCATAGTCTGGTTATATAAAAACTGTTAAAATCTTCAAAAGCATCATATAAGTCCGCCCAATATGGGTCAAGGTGTACAAGTATGAACCAGTATAGTTTATGTAATTTTTTCATAATTTTGTTTAATTTGTAATTCTATCAACGTATCTTTACCGCCATATGCAAAAGCTAAACCTAAACATATTTTAAGATATTCAGCCTTAGCATCATTAAGTTTTAATATTTTTATCGCATTTTTTTTTAATTCCTCAAGTTCTTTTTTCATATATTTAAACTAAATTTATTTAAATAAATTTATAACTCTATCACACTCATTTTTTAATGATAGTAATTTAGTAACCATATCAACAAATTTATTATCTTCATAATCAATATTGCATTCATGGTCAAAAGTAATTGTTAAACCCTTTCCTTTATAAGTGGTATAAAAACGGGCTTCAGTCCACCCATCACACTCCCTTTGTACTTGGGTAGTTCCAAATCCTAACCAGTCTTCATTCTCATTAGTAAAATTATCTATATCTTCAGCCGATATATTGTTTAATTCAATATCATTTTCTTTTAAATATTTTTTTAATGATACTTTTATTTTATTTTCCATATTTATATATTTAATTTATAATTTTTAACTTTAAACCCGCACTCTTTTAGTAATTTGTTAACACTATCTCGCTCTGACATATAACCCGCCACGCTTTCAAGAGTATCTATATCTCTATACTCCCGATCCAATCTATTTGTTAGATTGTTTTTTTTGACTTTTTTATAGTCCATATTGTTATTTTAATTTATAACTTCTGACAGTTTATATTGCTATAAACCGCCAAAGCTATCAATTACATTATTCTAATAACCACCCCTTCTTTAGCTTCTTTTTCAAAGTAAGCAATCGCATATTTATTTTGTAATTTAATTGCCTTTGCTAAACTCTCATAAGCTAAAAATTCCATTTTCAACTCTTTTATAAGATCAGCTGTATGCTCCCCGCCTCTGTATAAAATGGCATTGATTAGATAATCAATACTTTCAATAGCTTTTTTGCTATCGGCATTTTCTACCATTTCAATTCCTTGCTGTATAATGTCACAATCGGCATAATTATTAAAACGTCTGGCTCTCTCACTAATCAACATCAACCTGTTGGCTTGTGCTGTATTCATAATTAAAATATAAATTTATAATAACTAAATTGTACGGGTCAATAGTTTTACGCATTAGTAAAACTTATTGACTTTGATTAAAGTTATCGCATTTGACTACTTGTAATCGCCGTACAATCTAGTTATTATTGATTGCATTTACAAGCTGGTATTGTTGTCAATACCGCTTGTCTTGATTAGATTAGAAAATCTGCTAATTCTGTATCATTGTTTATATAGTCCATATTGCCATTCTCTAAGTCGGGATTGATTTCATTTTCAAATGTTTTTTCTTTATCTTGTTTTTTGCCTTCAATAATATGCTTATCACAATAACCAATCCAACGCCCGAAGTGAGTCATTTCATTCTGACAATAACCGCTTTTTAATCTAATATCACAAGTAGCCATATAATCAAAACTATCAAGCGAAATTTATAATAAAACCGCTTGAGAGCTTGTATCTGCAATCAATCTCAAATTGTTAAGGTGCTATATATAGACAAGTAGTATTTATTAAATACCTTCTTAACTTTCGTTAAGATATCTCGGCCTTTGACTATCATTTTATTGATACTGTTAAACCAACGCTTAACAGGTGTCCCCGCTTTTTGATTGAATAACCGTTTGACACTTTCTCTATTGCTTCTGTTATTCACGGGCTGTCTATATATTTTTAAAGTGCTAATAATATATCATTACAATATATTATCATAACTTCATTATATAGTAGTATTTATAACTTGTCAAGGGCATTATGTATCATTATCATATACTACTCTTATCTGGAGTATGTATTGAGTATGTAAAGTTAAATTTTATTTTTTGCTATCCCCATATAATAGAGGGGATTAAAAAAATAGGGTATAGCTAACAAGGGTTAAAAAACATGAACTAAAAACTCCATAAAGGATAGTAAAAAGGACAATGATATCCCCAGCATAGTAATAAGATATAAGAGGACATAATACAAGGACAACAAGACAAGATAAGCGAGCGAGGGCGAGCATATTATCTCATTTACATTGTTATAACAATCTAAATCGTATTATAATGTAAATAGGCATATAACGTCGTAAATGAATGAATTTACGACGTTGTTATTAGTAATTCTTATCTGGTAGTAGTATAATTATGTATCTTTATATTGTTATAGGTTATATATCATAGTTATATATATGTTTTATATGTATATATATCAGGGAAAGGAGGTAGGCAACCTTGAAAAGTTACCCTTTATAAATAAAGAAAAAATAAGACAGTCACCCACATTCACAAAACCATATAATAACCCACCAGATATGAAAACCCAAGAAGGGGAGTAAAAAATCCATTTAGGGAAGTACGAGAAGTAGATTTGATAGTTGTGTATAACGTGTGTATACTGTGTGTATGAGAATAAATGTAAGTATTGATGATAAACTCCTGATAGAATTTGATAAATATTGCTCTATTTTTAATTATAATCGAAGTGAACTTTTAAGTAAATTAATGAGAGATGTTGTGTATAACATACACACGGATATACCTAAAGATACACACACTTTACACACAGAGAATATACCTATTAAAAAAATGATTAAGAATGGAAATGAAATACATATAGAAACTGGTACTATGCCTGTAGAGAATAAATCTATTGGATATTGCTCACTTCACTTTGATGTCTTGGGAAAGCGGGAGTTGACGCTTATTTCGTGGGAAGATGAGAATGGTAATTTGGTGGTTGATAAAAAGATGGTATGCCCCGATTGTGTTGAGAAGTATAAAAATTTAGGGCGGGGAAAGATTTTATGAGTACTATTTTAATGTTTTCAAAAAAAGGGGATAAGATTTTAATTAAAGTTGATGAGGAGCCAGGTGAGATTTGGGCTCAGCTTAACTTTATTCATTTGGATCCAA
>Ga0074195_1000737_pt1 | contig 56908 bp, 36 predicted proteins | sample EPASupsiteHSE623_FD_64525 | JGI IMG/M metagenome (GOLD analysis project Ga0074195, IMG submission 64525) | Bioremediated contaminated groundwater from EPA Superfund site, New Mexico - Sample HSE6-23 | ecosystem: Environmental > Aquatic > Deep subsurface > Groundwater > Contaminated ...
CCCATACTACGACATCACCACACCCTGCTCACGATGCGCACTCATCCCATACTAAACACACAGATCATGGTGCTCACGACGAACACGCAAGCTCGCACTCAGGTCATGGTCACGATGAAAGCATGTGGTCAAAATTTTCAGCTACAATGACAACAACGGCAAAAAACACATGGGATACTTTAGTACACATCGACGACCCAAATCATGACCCAATTCCAAATGAAGCAAAAGAAGTTTCAGGATGGATGACTCCAGTAGCAATGACAAAATCAATGATCAGAGGATCAGTAACTAACGTACTAAAGAGATCAGCAGAAATAGTTTCTCCACTTGTAGACGCCGGAGAAGCGGCATTCCACACAATTACAAGTCCTATTCTTCATCCAATTGAAACTGCAGATAATTTTAAAGACTATCTATCTCATCCGAAAAGAATAATTACAGCCACAGCAAGAGCAGTAAAAAATGTACTAAAAGCACCTTTCACTCTTGCAAATGAAGCATACCAGGGAATAGTTCAAAGACCTCTTGAACAACTAAATCATAAAATAAAGAAAATTCCTGTTATCGGACCAATAACCTCTTGGGTTTCAAATTCAGTAGCAAAAGTAGTGGGATGGCCACTCAAATTCATGGATAGAAAAGCAAAAGAATGGACAGCATGGATTGACGAAGCCGATGAAAGAACAAAAAGCCAACAAGCTGGACATTTAACAAAAACAAACTACGCTCCAGTACCAGCAACATTGGCCATTGCCTAAAACTCAATACTTATAAAACTTGTTTCAATGCTTGTTTTGGTATAGATTTTGACCATGTTCGAATTCAAAATTACACATAAAGACAAATCTTCAAAAGCGAGAACTGGCGTACTAAAAACTCCTCATGGAGAAATTAACACTCCAGTTTTTATGCCAGTTGGAACAAAGGCCACAGTAAAAACATTATCTCCAAAAGATCTCAAAGAAATTGGATCAGAAATAATTCTAGCAAATACATATCACCTATATCTCCGTCCGGGAGAAAAAGTAATCAAAAAAATGGGAGGACTCCATAAATGGACTTCTTGGAATCGACCTATGCTCACAGATTCCGGCGGGTACCAAGTCTTTTCATTAGCTCAAGAAAAAGGGTTTACCGAAAACACTCCGATAAAAGCAGAAGTAAAAATAGATGAGAACGGAGTAGAATTCAAATCCCATCTAGATGGCAAAAAACACTATCTAACTCCAGAAAAAGCTATTCAAATAGAACATGATTTAGGAGCGGATATAATAATGGCTTTCGACGAATGTGCGGAAGCAAATAGTTCTAAAAAATATTTTATATCAGCAATGGAAAGAACACACCGATGGCTTATACGTTGCAAAAAAGAGCATACAAAACTTTCAAAGAAACAGAAAAACCTCCAGGCATTATTCGGAATAGTCCAAGGAGGAATCCATAAAGATCTCAGGATCAAGTCAGCAAAATTCATAGATTCTCAAGATTTACCAGGAAACGCAATCGGTGGATTATCAGTAGGAGAAGGCAAAAAAATAATGTATAAAATGATAGAAATAGTAATCCCCCATCTCTCAGAAAAAAAACCAAGATATCTAATGGGAGTCGGAACACCCGAAGATTTACTGCAATGTGTAGATCGCGGAATCGACATGTTCGACTGTGTCCACCCAACAAGAATGGCTCGCCATGGCGCTTTTTGGACAAATAAAGGAAGATTTAGCATTCGAAATGAAAAATTCAAACTAGACAAAAATCCATTACTTAAAGGATGTGGATGTGAAACATGTAAAAGCTATTCAAAAAGCTATCTGCGCCATTTAATTTTCGAAAATGAAATTCTTGGCTTACGCTTAATGACTATTCACAATGTCCACTTTTTGTTAGACTTGATGCGACAAATAAGAGAACATATCTCAAAAGGAACTTTCAAAAAATTCAAGAACAATTTTTTAAAAAGATTCCACCACAATGACTAAATATGACATAATAGAAGATGTCACGGAAAAAAAATATTCCCGGAAAGATAAAAAGAAAAAACCAAAAATGAAAGTCAGCGGGAAAAGCGTTTTTAACTTACAAAGATTAATCACACAAAATTATGATCGCCTACTTAAAAGGAAAAGTTCTAAATAAAACCGAGAAAGATATAATTCTAAACACTGGAAATATTGGCTACAGTGTGCGACTTCCAAAGCCAACACTAGAGAAAATTAAAGAAAAAGAAGAACTGGAACTATTCATTCACAGTCACATACGCGAAGATGCTTTCGATTTATACGGGTTCACCAAACATGAAGAATTGGACTTTTTTAAATTGCTAATAACTATAAACGGAATAGGACCAAAAATTGCGCTAGAGATTTTGACATTACCAATAGAGAAAACAAAATTAGCAATAGCGGAAGACGACAGTAATTACATTTCACGAATCCCTGGAATAGGCAGCAAAAAGGCAAAAAGAATAATTCTAGAGCTCAAAGGAAAAATAGAAATTTCAGACTTACATACATCCAGGAGTCAAAAAAATCTAAACAATGAAAACATAGACGATGAAGCAATAGAAGCATTAGTAAAACTTGGATATCAGAGACACGAAATAAAAAATCGCCTAAGAAAAATTCCACAGAGTATAAAAACAACGGAGGATATAATCACCTACTTCCTAAAAAACGCTTAAAAGAATGCCAAAAACTCCCAATGCATTTTTAATTACAAATAAGCCGAATATCGCTTATCTATCGAACTTTACAGGATCAGCCGGGTTCATGTTGTTAACGAAAAGTAACAAATATCTGTTTACAGATTTTCGATATATCGAAAGAGCAAAAAATACCATTAAAAAAGGGATTAAATTAATAGATATAACAAAACTTTGGAGAAACGAAGAATCATTAAAAGATTCTTGGCAGAAAATTCTAAAGAAACATAAGATAAAAACGTTAGGTGTTGAAGAATCAAACTTAACAGTTGAAAGATACAAAAAATTCAAAAAAATTTCCGACATAAATAATAGAAAAGTCTCCTTCACGGATATCTCCGGGAAAATAGAAGCTCAAAGAGAAATTAAATCAAAACTTGAGATTTCATTAATAGAAAAAAGCCAAAAAATAAATGAAAAAACGTTTACGCTGATCAAGAAAATTATACAGGCATGCTTGGCTTCAAATAAACGGATAACAGAGATGGACATAGCTTGGAAAATAAAAGAAACTGGATACTCTCTCGGATCAGAAGAAGTTTCATTTGATCCAATAGTTTCATTCGGAAAACACACCTCGCAGCCCCACCATTCACCAGATAACACAGTCCTAAAAAAAGGCGACATTATTCTCATAGACATGGGCATGAAATACAAAGGATATTGCTCAGATATGACACGTATGATTTTTACAAAACGTCCGACAGAAGAACAAAAAAAGATATACAACTTAGTATTAAAAGCACAAGAAACGGCAATCAAAAAAATACGAGCAGGAGTATCCGGTCGCCGCGCAGATAAATATGCCAGAGACATCATTGAAAAAGAAGGATATGGAGAAACTTTTGGCCATGGAGGAGGCCATGGAATTGGCTTAGATATACACGAAACACCATCTCTATCAGAAAACTATACTAAAAAACTGAGAGAAAATTCAATTATAACGGTAGAACCAGGAATATATATTGAAGGTAAATTTGGCGTTAGAATAGAAGACATGGTATTGGTCAAAAAAACAGGAGTAAAAAACATAACGAAAATTCCAAAGAAAATTTAAAAAGATTACTGAATTGAATAGCAACACCTTCCATGGCGCTGTCAATTTTTTCTCCTTCCACAAACCATATTTTTTGACTAGAATTAGCCGCGTCAAAGATTTTTTTATATTCAAATTATGTGTGGAATATTCGCCTACTATGGCCAAAGAGAAGATGCTCCTAAATTGGTGATCGAAGGCTTGAAAAAACTGGAGTATCGAGGATACGACTCATGGGGACTGGCATACAAAACGGACAACGATATCGAAATATACAAGAAAGTCGGAAAAATAAGCGACGTAAAAACAAAAGATTTCGACATTTCCAAACTAAAGTCCCAAATTGCAATTGGACACTCTAGATGGGCAACCCATGGAGGAGTGACAGACAAAAATGCACACCCTCATGCAACCGAGAACAGAGACATCGTATTGGTTCACAATGGAATTCTGGAGAATTTCCAGGATATTAAGCAAAAATTAATAAAGAAAGGACATAAGTTCATTTCACAAACAGACACGGAAGTAATCGCACATTTGATCGAAGACTACTGTAAAAGATTCTCATTTGAAGATAGCGTAATAAGAGCAGTAAAAGAAATGGAAGGCCGCTATGCAATAGTTGTAATAAAAAAAGACGCAAAAGAAATCATAGCGGCAAGAAAAGGGTCTCCTCTAATTATCGGCGTGGGGAAAGCAAAAAATGAATACTATGTAGCATCGGACATTCCGGCGTTTTTAGCACACACAAATCGTGTAACCTACCTTGATGACAACCAACTGGTATTCATAAGTAAAAAAGGAGCTACGTATTACGACACAGTCGAAAATAAAAAAGTAGAAAAAAGAATTATCCCAATCGACTGGGACGTAGAGAGCGCAGAAAAAGGAGAATTTAAGCACTTCATGATCAAGGAAATAACCGAACAAAAAGACACTCTTGCAAGAGCTATAAACCAAGATCCTGTAGTAATAGAAAAAGTAGCAAACGAGATAAAAAAAGCATTTGGAACATATCTTGTAGGATGCGGAACGGCAGGAAAAGTGTGTATGGTTGGAGAATATTTATTCGCAAAAATTGCAAAAAAACACATAAACTTCAAGTTCGGATCCGAATTCCCAAGCCAGAAAACATTCCTTACAAATAAGAGCCTGATGATCGCAATTTCACAATCCGGGGAAACTGCCGACACACTGGAAGCCATGGAAATAGCCAAAGAAAAAGGTGTAAAAATTGTAGCAATAGTAAACGTAGAAAATTCTTCAATCGCCAGAATGGCAGACATCGTGATCCCAATAAAAGCGGGCCCGGAAAAAGCCGTAGCTTCAACAAAAGCAACTACTTCACAACTCGCAATTGTAACACTATTGGCATACGCATGTAATGGTGGAATAGCTGAGGGTAAACAGCTTTTAATCAACACGGCAAGCCAAATAAACGACATGTTAAATCCGCGTTACGAAGAACACATAATGAAATTAGCAAAAAAAATAAAGAAAGTAGAATCTCTGTATATCATCGGTAGAAACTGCAACTTCCCTATCGCGCTTGAAGCGGCAATAAAACTTCAAGAAGTTTCATACATTCACGCGGAAGGATTTGCCGGAGGAGAACTGAAACATGGACCAATAGCCTTAATCTCAAAAGGAACTCCAGTAATTGTATTAGTAGAAAACAACGAATATCGAAATGAAATACTTTCAAATGCTCTCGAAGTAAAGGCAAGAGGCGGGTACATAATCGGAGTCTCTCCGATAAAAGAAGATGTCTTCGATTTCTGGATTAGAGTCCCAGATACCGGCGATACGTACCCAATCGTAAATATTATCCCAATCCAAATTTTGGCTTATCAATTAGCAGTTTTAAGGAAAAACGACCCCGATATGCCAAGAAACCTAGCCAAAAGTGTTACTGTGAAGTAAACTTAAATGAGCAATGGTAAAAAAATCAAAAAAAATCAGCAAAAAAAGAACAAAGATGATCGCCATCGATGTTTTGATAGTGTTGATAATGATTATCTCGATAGGAAGTCTCGGAGCTTATAAACTATACCAAACATACTACTTCAAGGAATGTAAGGAGTTTGACTTCGACAATGGAACATATGTAGAACACAGGATTTCAGGAACGGATGAATTCACAGGAACATATTTCAACATTCCTTCAACGTCGTGTGCAGCTTCAACAAAAAAAGATGAACCATACTATGAGAATCATGGACCATACATGGAAGCAAAATCATGCGGAGAAGGAAAAGATAAAAGAACGTACATTCAAACAACATATGAGAGATGCCTATTTGGATGTTTCAATGGGAGCTGTATGCCAAAATGCAAAGATCCAGGGAAAGACGATATATTTACAAAAGGGACAGCTTATGGAGTAGACATTTCAACAATGGAAATATCTCCACTCCAGGCAACAGCTTCAAATCACTCAGACTATTGCACAGATGAAAATAAAAACCCTGTTACTCTATCAAAATATCTAGCAAAACGAGTTTGCAACAAAGACAACTTCCTGACCACAGAATCAACTGAATGTGAAAACATCTGTTTCGATGGAGCATGCCAAAAAAGTGACTTCAGATATTGTGAAGATACAGATATGAATGATCAGGGGAAAATAATAGGACTGGTAAGCTACTATAATTCAACATCAAAAGCATCTCAAACAAAAATAGATTCATGTGATAAAAATGGAAAAATGGTCACAGAATACTTCTGTGGAAAAGATAAACTCCCCCACAAATTGATCTTAACTTGTAGATTCAGTTGCGTTGATGGGCAATGTCTCCAAAAATAATTCCAAAATAACTCAGTTCTGTTATAATTCCTTTTGTAAAACTTAGCCTCATTCTATGTACAATAAAAATACTAAAATTGTCTGTACCCTAGGACCTTCCAGCGACAGCGTATCCGAAATCACAAACCTCATTCATGCAGGAATGAATGTCGCAAGACTAAACTTCTCTCATGGCACATACGAACACCATCTGAAAATCATTAAAAATCTACGTATAGCCGAGAAAAAAACAGGAAAAAGAATCGGCATTCTACAAGATCTACAAGGTCCAAAAATCAGACTTGGCATATTACCGGAAGAAGGAATCCAGATAAAAAAAGGAGAGAAAATAACTCTAACTATAAAAAAAGTCATAGGTAAAAAAACAGCTAAAGAAACGATAATTCCAATCCAATACAAAGGAATAGTGAAAGATGCAAAAGCAAAAGATATTCTTTTAATAAGTGATGGAATAATCGAAGTAAAGATAGATAAAGTAAACAAAGACAGCCTTCTATGTCGAGTAACGGCAGGAGGAATTTTAAAAAGTAGACAAGGGGTAAACTCATCAACAGCATCTATATCAGCAAAACCCATTACAGAAAAAGATCGCCAAGACTTAATATTCGGATTAAAAAATAACGTAGATTACATAGCACTTTCTTTCGTAAGACATCCAAAAGACATCGAAGACCTAAGATATTTAATTCATAAACACAAGAAAGATACAAAAATTATAGCAAAAATAGAACGACACGAAGCTGTAAAAAATCTCAAAAAGATAATTGAAATAACAGACGGAGTAATGGTTGCCAGAGGAGATTTAGGAATAGATCTTCCGGCGGAACAAGTACCATTGGTTCAAAAAAGGATGATCGCATTAGCAAATAAATATGCAAAACCAGTAATAACGGCAACACAGGTTCTACAATCCATGGTAGAGAATCCAATGGCTACCAGAGCAGAGATATCAGATGCAGCAAATGCCGTATTTGATTCTACGGATGCAATAATGCTAAGCAACGAATCTGCTATCGGGAAATATCCAGTACGAGCAACAGCTACACTAAGTCGTGTAGCAGAAACAGTTGAAAAAGAGATTCAAAAGAATCCTGAACTTTTAGATCATCTGGCTTTCAAAAGAGTTCAGGGGACAATAAACGCAACCTGCATGAATGCGTGCGAGCTATCACGAGACACAAAAGCTGATTTTATGGTCGTTTATACGGCGAGCGGATACACAGCAAGACACGTGGCAAAATATAGACCTTCAGTTCCAATAATCACAATTACACCAAGCGAACAAGTAGCCAGAGAACTGACTCTAGTATGGGGACTAAACAAAATATGCGTCACGAAAATAACAGGAAAAGGAAGTGAAAAACCGGTTATGATAGCCAAATATTTGAGCAAAGCAAAAGTAGTAAAGAAGGGTCAGAAACTTGTAATTGTGGGAAGCGCAAGTGAGCAAGAAAAAATCATCTCAACATTCAAATTATAATTTTTAATGAATAAACCAAGAACTTCTAAAAATTACGGTAATACAAAGAGACGAGCCATTTTTGACAGAGCCGTATTAGAAAATACGACGACTAAAAAATGGCGCAGTAAACACAGCAGCACTAAATTTCCAGAAATTCAAATGAGAGTAATGGGAATTGATCCGGGAACTGCAACAACAGGTTTCAGCATCCTAGAAAGAGACAAAAATTCTTTTCGATTACTTGACTACGGATGTATAACAACCGAAGCGAAAACTCCTGCAAACATCCGATTGAATCAAATTGCACAAGATTTGAAAACACTAATAAAGAAATGGGAACCAACCCACGCATCCATAGAAAAACTATTCTTCAATAAAAACGTAAAGACAGCCATCTCGGTAGCACAAGCCAGAGGAGTAGTTATTCAAATACTCACAGAATATGGCATAGACCCGCGAGAGTTCACCCCGCTAGAAATAAAATCTGCTGTATGTGGATATGGCAGAGCAGACAAAAAAATGGTCCAAGAAATGATAAAAACAATGCTAAACCTAAAAGTAATTCCACGTCCGGATGATGCCGCAGATGCAATTGCCACAGCCATTTGTGCAATTAACACAATGCAATACAAATGAAAAAATCACTAATAATTTTGTGGATAATAATAATTGGAGGAGGATCCTTCATAGGATTAAATTACGAAAAACTTTTTCATGGAAAAACAACAGAAACTCCACAAAATAAAATCATTTTAGATACCCCGACAAAAGAACAACCTCAGCCAATCACAGAAAATGCAGAACCAAAAATAGAAGTCATACCAAAAAACTATGAGGCGTATATTTCTACCGGAGACACTCATTTCTCAAACAAAGACTACTCACAAGCAATCGCAAACTATATTCCTGCACTAGCAATTAACCCTGAGAACATAGGATTGTTTGTAAAGCTTGGAGAATCATATCTGAAAAACAACGATCCAGAAAAAGCAAAGGACACATTCAATAAAGCCCTATCGTTAGATCCAAATTCAGTTTTCATAAAACTAGGAATCGCCAGATCATACATGAACCTTCGAAACTTAGAAGAAGCAAAAAAACTTATACTAGAGATGGACCAGGCAAACAACGACGTAAAACTTTACAAAGCAATAATTTCTCTACTGTATACAGACTTCGAAGGCGCAAAAACTCTATTCAAAGAAATCTCATCAACAAAACTGGCAACAGGAGAAGAAAATTTCACTGTAAATAAAGCACAAAAATTCAACGACGTATTCAAAACATTCTCATCTTTCAAAGAAGGAGATCCACTATACCTCGAAACTCTACTGGCAAAAGCCCTAACAGAAATTGAAGAATATGAAGTCTCAATCCCCCTCTTATATGACGTAATAAGCAAAAAAAGCAATTACCGTGATGCATGGATTGTACTAGGCTACGCATATCTGAACACAGGTAAAATCGCAGATGCAATTGATTCGTTCTCACAAGCAGAAAGCATATCTCCGGATAAACCAGAAACACTATTCTTCCTAGGCCTTGCATACTTCGCAAACGACAATTTCGACAGAGCTATATACTATCTGGAAAAAGCCGATAAAGCCGGATTTGAGCCAAAAGACCAAATAAGCCTAAAACTGGGAGATCTGTATCTATTAAAACAAAAATATAAAAAATCAGCAGAGAAATATGAACAAGTTCTAGAATTAAACACCTCAAACATAAACATTTTTGCAAAAGCCGTTTGGCTAAACATAGAAAAATTGAACCAGCTAGATCACGCGCTTGAAATTGCAGCAAAGTGCACAACTTACTATCCAGAAAAAGCCATGAGCTACAATCTGGTTGGGTGGGCATACGCAGCACTAGACCGTTTTGATGAGGCAGAGACCTATTTGAAAAAAGCCTTGGCAATGGATCCAAATTTAAATGAAGCAACATTGAACATGGGATATATGTATGAACGACAAGGTTTAAAAAACTTCGCACAAGAATTCTACAAAAAAGCATATCTGACCGGACAAGGAAGTTCCGTATCAAACGTAGCACTAGTAAGATATAAAGCGCTCACAGATTCAGACAAAAACGAGTATTATCAAATAAATATTTCGTCTCCAAAAAAATAACCCAAATAAACATGACGACAATCATCGCAGTATTAATATTCATTTTAGGAACAGCTATTGGAAGCTTTCTGAGCGTTATAATCCACAGATCCTACAAGAATATTAAGGGAATCTTCATATCTAGATCTATCTGCCCTTTCTGCAAGAAAAAACTGAAATGGAATCACCTATTCCCTATTCTAAGTTATCTCTTTCTTGGAGGAAAATGCGCATATTGTAAAAAGAAAATCTCTCCACATTACATGCTCCTGGAGGTACTAACAGGCGTAGTATTTGTAACAATTTTCTTGAACTGGAATTTCTTAACAGTCATTCCACAAACTGCAAATCCAGAATTCTTCAACTACGGAATAGATTGGATAATATTCGAGAAATTTTTATTTTTCTTAATCGAATTCTCAATATTGATCGGAATTTTCTTCTATGACCTCTTATATAAACTAATCCCAGATTTCTTATCAATTCCAGCAATAGTAATAGCCATCGGACAAGGATTACTAACAGGATTTCCTTCACCACTAAACATGCTCATCGGAGCACTAGCAATAGGACTATTCTTCTTGCTACAGTTCCTTCTATCTAAAGGCAAATGGATTGGCGGTGGAGATATCAGACTTGGAGTTTTGATGGGAGTTTTATTGGGATGGGAAATGGCCTTAATGGCACTAGTAGTAGCTTATATAATAGGTGCAATTTTCAGCATAATTCTATTGATAAAAGGAACGGCCAACAGAAAAACAGCTATAGCCTTCGGTCCATTCTTGGTAATAGGGGTGACTACGGCTATCTTTTATGGAGACATTATATTAAACTTCTATCTCACTTTCTTAACAATCTAACATGAAAGCAGTTATTTTAGCTGGAGGAAGCGGCACAAGACTCTGGCCATTATCTACAAAAGACGCTCCAAAACAATTTCAGAATCTTACTTCAAATAAATCAATGCTGGAAGAGACAATTGATAGACTAGATTTTCTTAAAAAAGAAGACATCTACATAGCAATTAACAGCGAACACGCAGATCTTGTTAGAAAATTAGTTACTAGAAATATTCCCGAGAAAAATATAATCATAGAGCCAGTAGTTAGAGACACCGCCCCGAGTATAGGACTAGCAGCCACAATAGTGGCAAGTCACCATCCAGATGAAGTAATGTGCATAATTTATGCAGATCATTTGATAAAAAATAAAAGAGAGTTTCAAGAAAAACTCAAAATAGCTGAACAAGTAGCCTTAGAAAAAGACACCCTAAATATAATAGAAGTAGAGGCAAAAGAACCAAACACAAACTACGGTTACGTAAAATTAGGAGCACTCGACCAAAAAATAGCAGGTACAGAAGTGTACATGTTAAACCATTTTGTAGAAAAACCAGACATAGATTCTGCGAAGAAATTTGTAGAAAGTGGCCACTATCTGTGGAACACCGGAATGTATGTTTGGAAAGCGAACACCTTAATAAACCACTATAAAGACCTGAAACCAAAAATGTACGCATCATTGATGGAAATATCAAAAAGCCTTGAGACAAAAGAAGAAAAAGAAACCATTTCCCGCATATATCCGGAAATGGAAAAGATATCAATAGACTACGCTATAATGGAACAAATACCGACAAAAGAGATCAGAATCATAAAAGCAGACTTGGGATGGTCAGACATCGGTAACTGGGAGGCGATATACAACGAATTAGTGAAATATCCAACAGAAAACGTAGAAAGAGGACAAACTAGACTTTTGGACTGCAAGGGTTGTCTAGCCTACTCCGACAACAACAAAGTTTTGGCTGCCATAGGCCTAGAAGATATCATTATAGTAGACACAAAAGATGGGATTCTGGTTTGCAGAAAAAAAGATGCAAAACGAATCAAAGAAATCCTGTAATGTAAGAAAAAACTTTCCCTTCCCAAAACTCACGTTTTGAAGTATATTCCTCACGCAAAAAAATCTATTAATATGGATACTAACCACGCCGTACAAATCAAGCCAAAACCATGGGGAGAAGAGATTTGGTTTGCTCACTCATCTTCATACGCAGGAAAAATTTTAAGAGTCAAAAAAGGCCACCGTCTAAGCCTCCAGTACCACGAGAAAAAATCTGAAACACAATACCTATATAAGGGTAAAGTGAAATTTACCTATGGAACTGATAAAACCACCTTAAAAGACGCAATCCTAAATCCTGGTGACAAATTTGACATACTTCCATATACTATCCATCGTGTAGAAGCCCTGGAAGACAGTGAAATTTTCGAAGTATCTACTCCGGAATTAGATGACGTTGTAAAACTGGAAGACGACTACGGGAGAAGCGGAAAAGGCAACAACGACGATTTAGACAAAGAACTTTCTCGGAAAAATATATAAAATCACATAAATAACTAATCAAAAAATATGGAAACTCTGAAAAAATTTGTATCTCTAAAAATCGCCGTAATTATAGTGGTAGCGATTCTCTTAAGTATCTTCAATCTACCGGGAGAAACACAAAAGAAAATCTTACCGTTCCTACCGGACACAATTACAAAAAGTCATCTGAGTCTAGGACTTGATCTTCAAGGAGGCTCACAGCTAGATTACAAAATCGACTTAAGAAAAGTTGCCGAGAAAGACCAGCAAGACATTATAGATGGAGTACGAGGAGTAATAGAGAAACGCGTTAATGGACTTGGAGTAGCAGAACCAAATATTTATGTATCTGATGTAGCAGGAGAGAAACATATAGTTGTTGAATTAGCTGAAACTACAGCTCTAACACAAGACGACGTAAATACATACCTCAGTAAGGAGAAAAAAATAGAAGAATTAAATGACGACGAGAAAAAAGAGGTTATGTTAGAGAAAGCAAAAGCCACTGTAGGAAAAACAATCCAATTAGAGTTCAAAGAAGAAAAAAATGCGCTTGATCCAGAAGAAAAAGATAGAATCAAAGAAAACGCATTATCTGCCCTAAACAAGATAAAGAAAGGCGCAGATTTCGCAGTGATTGGACAAGAAGAACAACAGGCCTATCCAGGAAAAGTGAAATTTGAAAGAGTTGATTACACCTTCATGAGCAACCTACCTGAAGGAAAAATAAAAGATGCTGTAACAAATATGAAGGCAGGAGAATTTTCAAAGAGCTTAATAGAAAGTAGCGGGAGTTTTGTAATCGATGAAACTGGACAAGCAGTTCAAGATACGGGATTAGTAATGGTCAAGTTAGTAGATACAAAAGAAGCCGTGAAAGAAGGAAAAGAAGTAGGAGTAAGCCATATTTTAGTAAGTTATAAAGATGCCGAAGGAGCAAACAGCACTGTAACAAGAACAAAAGACGAGGCATATACCCTCGCAAAAGAAGTAAAAGCTAAAGCGGACAAAGGAGAAGATTTCGCAGTTCTAGCACAGCAATATTCAGATGACACAAGTAATAAAGACCAAGGAGGACAGCTAACAAAAGCTGTGAACGGAGATGGAACATATGTATATGATTTCGAACAAGCAGCCCTTGGATTAACAAAAGAAGGAGAAGTAAGTGCAGTCACAAAAACTCAGTTTGGATATCACATTATAAAAGCAAACAAGGTAGTAACTAACGCAAAAGAACAACAATACAAATACGAGACATTAACATACTCAACTCTTCCAGACCCATGGCAAGACACAGGTCTCACAGGAAAACAATTCATCCGTGCAGATGTTCAGTTAGACAATTTCTATCAACCATACGTAACAATCCAATTCAACGATGAAGGAGCAAAATTATTCGAAGAGATTACAGGAAGGAATGTTGGAAAAAGAGTAGCTATATTTGTTGGAGGAAACTTGATTTCCGCTCCAAAGGTAAACGATAAAATAGCAGGAGGAAGCGCTCAAATTACAGGACAATTTACATCTGACGAAGCAAAAACTCTAGCAAGAGACCTCAACACCGGAGCGATTCCAGCTCCAATCATCCTAGCCGGAGAATATTCAATCGGAGCATCAATCGGACAAGAAGCCCTACAAATGAGCCTATATGCAGGACTGATAGGATTAATCCTAATAGTGATATTGATGCTAGCTTTCTACAGAATGGGCGGATTAATGGCTTCTGCAGCTCTAGTTTTATACACAACAATCATGCTATTCCTATTTAAGGCAAACATGCACTTAGGATTAGCTCTAGGAATATCATTAGTAATATTTGGATTTATTGTTTACAAAATAATAAACAGTGAAGAACCTGGATGGGAAAAATTATTATCCTTCATTCTAAGTTGTATAGGATTCTTCTTCTTCACTTACCTACTAAGTTCATCTATCGTCTTATCACTAGCAGGAACTGTAGGTATTATAGTTTCAATAGGAATGGCCGTAGATGCAAACATTCTTATATTTGAAAGAGTAAAAGAAGAGCTCCGCGAAGGGAAAACATACAAAGCAGCTTTAGATGCAGGATTCTTAAGAGCATGGAGCGCGATCAGAGATTCAAACTTCTCAACTTTGATCACTTGTGGACTGTTATTCTATTTCGGTAGCTCAATGATTAAAGGATTCGCATTCACACTTTCAGCGGGTATTTTAATTTCTATGTTCACCGCAGTAGCAATCACAAGAACATTGATGATGGGATTTGTGAATAGAAAAATGTCACACGATCCAAAAATGATGGTTGGACTGAGCGACAACAGAGAACCATTTAGATTCAAGATAGTTGAGAAAACAAAATTATGGTTAGGCATTGCAGGATCAATGGTAATAATCGCCATAGCAGCACTAGGAATATTTGGACTAAATTTGGGACTAGACTTCACAGGAGGAAGTTTGATGGAATTTAAATTTTCAAAAGTGGTAGAGAGACAAGATCTAGTAAATACACTCACAAAAATAGCCGAAGAAGTAAACGCAGATCAATCTTCTACTCCAATAACAACAGAGGTAAAGACAGAAGATGGAGAACAGACATTATCATCACCACAATCAACAAATTTTGAAATCAACCCAAATCAAGTAATAGAGGTAGGAACTGAGAAAACCGACTATATCGTGAAATCAAAATACATAGATTCAGAAACTCACGACAGAATAATAGTAAAGATGAAAGAACGCCTACCGGAATTCAGAGAAACAAGATTCACCGCTATCGGAAGCTCAATAGGAGCATCATTCCTGACAAAAGCTATAACGGCCGTAATTCTAGCCGTAATAATGATGATCGTGTATATAGCTTTCGCATTCAGAAAAGTACCAAAAGAAGTTTCTGCATGGAGATTTGGTGCATGTGCAATAGTAGCGCTACTCCACGACATTTTGTTCGTAACAGGAATAATCGTAATCTTAGGTAGATTCCTGGATGTGGAAATTGATGCATTGTTCATTACGGCCATGCTCACAGTCCTAGGTTATTCAGTAAATGATACAATCGTAATTTTCGATAGATTACGCGAAAGACTTATAACCAAAACGAAAGAAGAAAATATTGATACAGTAACTAACAGATCATTGAATGAAACCATGCTTCGTTCACTAAATACAACATTATCAACATTGCTTCCACTGTTTGCAGTATTAATATTCGGAAGCCCTTCAATATTCTATTTTGTATTAGCGTTAACAGCCGGAATAGCAACAGGAGCATACTCATCAGTATTCGTAGCATCACCTCTACTTGCGCTTTGGGTTAAAAAAGGAGGAAAATAAACAGGGACAAATAAATACAGTCCAGAAAAATCACGCGCCCTTAGCTCAACTGGATAGAGCGTTGGTCTTCGGAACCGAAGGTTACAGGTTCGATCCCTGTAGGGCGCAAATTTTGGAGAGGAAAACATCCAAGTGTTTCGCTTAAGATCGACAATAAGCCACTTTTTAGAAATATCTGGACTTCGAACCTTATGGTATTGCTAACCACAAAATTCAGGGTACAATTAAATTTAAACATAACCAAACTGAAGTGCCATTCGACAGAAACCCAAATAGAGTACCTGACAAAATAGACAGAGATGAGGAGAGAGAACCAGATCAATCTCATCTTGTACATGTCCCGAGAATATATTGTACAATTCAAAACCATGGTCTCCTTCATCTTCCTCCTCCAATAGTAGAAAGACTTGCTGCACTTGGAATACAAAACGCACAAGGAGAAAGTCACCTGGGCCACTCAGAAACCCTTACAGCAATGACAGATGAATTAATAGAAGGATTAGGCAGATTCAGCTCTTTAAGAAGAATCCAGTCAGGGACAAGAGACCTAATAGTAACAGCGGCAGCCGTACATGACATAGGAAAAACAGGTCCACCAATGTCAATAAACCCAGACCCAATCCCATTTGTTAAATTTTATAATGTTGATTTTCCAAATGGAGCACAGAAAATGATGCTTAGAACAGCTCTTCACCTGGCCATACAAATGGGAGGAATAACAACGGAAGAGCGGAATTACATAGAGAAAGTCCTAAGAGCATATGGATTAGCTCCGGATAGGATGTATTTACGAACATTTTATAACCTACACTCCCTATTCACATACGACATCCTGAGAGAAGGAGGAACCACTGAAGATATTGCAGCAGCGGCTTCAGGTCATCATTTAAAGAGAGGAGTAAAGCCAGACAGTTACTCATTTGGAGATCTCGCAGAAACAGGTAGATATATAGAACCCCTGGACGAATTAGCTGCAATGGTAAGAAAGAACAATCTAAGAACTAGAAACCTTTCAACAAGAGACCGTATTCAGGCAGTTTATTTACCATTTGAAACGTTACCAAAACCTATAAGCAGCGCATACTGTGGAACACTGAACGTCGCAATAGCCAGTGGAGTACTCCCAGATATCGTAGAAAGACACCCCTCTCAAAAATCATAGAGTTTATAGAAGGAGCCCCCATTCATTTATAGGCCTATGAATACGGCTTTCGTTCATCAACAAAGAAAACGCATTAAGTCCTGAATCAAAATTTTGTTCACTGGTGGCGTTTTCACAATACACATTGAGCAAAACAGTCAATACCTGCTCCCATAAAACATCGTATTTTCCCTTTGAAATTCCAAGATAATTTCTTAAAAATTGCCCACCTTTTTGTTCCATCATTTCAAAACATTCATCTCTTTTCTCCAAAACATGTAAACATAAAGCATCACAAGCTCCCACTATATAATCAAACACAACCTCCCAAACTAAATCATATTTTTTATCTGCAACATCCATAACCTCTCTCACGTGCTCCATTCCATATTTGACATAAATATCCACAAAGAACTCGGTATTCTTCAACACAGTCTTATATAATAAATTGTGCTCAAATACCAAAGAATCAAAAATAATTAACCATTCAGAATCCTTCAAATTAAGCTCAAGTTTAAGCTGAGAAGGCCCGTCTTGAATAAATTTATTGATCAAGAAGTCTTCATTTCCCTTTACGTAAGCCTCTAATATTTGTGCCTTCTCTAAGTTATTCATTGTATTAGTTAAACAAAAGAGATAGATTTTATACTATTTTCTACATTTGTCAATGCCAACAGTGTCGGGCTCTTTACTCTAGCCTTGATGGGCATTGACTAATTCATGGATTTGTATTACAGTTTCCTCCTTTTTAGGCACTTAAATTTATGAATATGAATAAAAAATTAATATCTGCGATCATTCTGGGAACAATTATCACTTCCCTATCAGGCTGTGTCATTACAGATTCCGTAAATAAATTACTCGGCAAATCAACTAAAATCTCCAGAATACCAGCAAGTGAGGGGAAAATAAAACGACCAATCCCTGTAGCAGAAGCTCAATCTCCGGCAAAAGAAGTAGAAGTTTTTATTCTAGGTAAAGATGCCGTAGATATAGGATTCGTAAAAAGCGGAACAGCCTCCTCTACTCTTGTATCGTATATAACACCAGCAGTAACGGCAAGAATAGTAGATATAAATGCAAAAATGGGACAAAAAGTTAAAAAAGGAGATTTGTTGTTAACCCTTGGAGATTTCATAACAACAGAAATAGCTGACAAGCAATACGAAACAGCACAAAAAGGGTTGGAACTTCTAAAAACCTCTCAATTTATTACAGATTATTCATCAGTCAGAAACATTGAAATAGCAACCAATGGCGTTAAATTAGCCTATGAATCATATCAAAACGCCATAGAAACAAAACAAAACGCAAAAAACTTATACGACGAACAAGCAGACAGTGCAGACATAGCCGATGATATGGCGGAAGATATGTATTCTCATGCAAAATCAGGATACTCAAAATTACAATCATCTATAGGAACTTTAGAAGATAAGATATCAATACTTGAAAACACTCTTGAAACACTGCCGACAGATGATCCGGAAAGAGCATCTATAGAAGAAGCTTTGTCATCTCTTGAAACAGCACTGGAAACAGCTGAAGGACAAGTAGACACAGTGAAACTTGCAATGAAACAGGCTGAATATGGAGTAGATCAAGCAGAAAATGGAGAAGATCTGTTGGACGCAGGATATGAATCACAAATGACTCAACTAGACTTCGCTATTTTCGCCGCAAAAACATCATATGAAAATGCCATCAAACAATTTGAAGTAGCTGTAAATGGCATGGATCTGCAAAAAATAGGGCTACAAGGCCAAATCCTACAAGCAGAACTTGGAGTAACTTCCGCTGCATTAAACAGCAATCAGAAGTATATAACTTCACCTATTGAAGGAACCGTTACTTCAGTTTTCTCAACAACAAAAGAAGGAAGCCTAGCCTCCCCAGGACAGATTCTAATGAAAATCGAAAATCCTGAAAAATTATCAATTCATACAAGCGTAAATTTTGAAGAATCTTCACTAATCGCACAAGGAGACAGCGTAGAAATAACAGGCATAGGAATAAAAAATCCTGTCAAAGGAGAAATAATTTCAGTAAGCCCTTCTGCAAACGACACCAGCAAAAAAATCGATATAGAAATAGAATTCACAAACAACAAAGAAGTCATTCCTGGATCTTTAGTAAAAGTACAATTCTCACCAAAAACGGATAAAGTATTTATTCCACTAAATAGCATCTACACAGAAAACCTAAACGAATACGTAAAAATAGTAGACAGTGAAAACAAAGTAGTAGCAAAAGAAATAACTCTCGGCGATATAATAGGAGAATTTGTAGAGGTATCAGGACTAAAGGGTAACGAGAAAATAATCAAATCTCCATCAGCATCTATCCAAGAAGGAGATAAAGTAACAGAATCAACAAATAAATAAATGAACCAAGAAGACCAGAAAAAAATAGATAAAGTGAAAAACTCAGGATGGGCGTTCTTTATTGAAAAAAGAGCTATTGCTTGGTTGGTCGTGGCAACTTCCATCATTATGGGATTATTCGCATTAAACACTCTACCAAGAGAAATACAACCAGAAATTAACATACCAATAGTCGCTGTAGCAACATTCCTTCCAGGAGCAAATCCTAGTGACACAGAGTCACTAATTACCGAGCCAATTGAAAAACAAATAGGCACTATTTCAGACATAAAGCAGATGTCATCCTCATCAGGGTTTGGAAACTCAATAATAGTCATAGAATTCAATACAACAGTCGACATAGACAAAAAACTACAAGAGGTAAAGGATGGCGTAGATAAAGTAAAAAATAATCTGCCAAGCGACACAATCGCCCCGATGGTTCTAAAGACAAAAACCGACGATTACGCAATAATCACCTATTCAATTGTTGGAGATCTTTCGATACCGGAACTGACAAAAATAGCTAAAGATGTAAAAGGTGAACTGGAAAAAGTAACAGGAGTCTCATCAGTAGAAGTTGTGGGTGGACAAGATGAAGAAATCCACATTACGTTAGACCAACATAAACTAGAGAGCCTCGGATTAGACCTGCAGACAATAGTTACGTTAATCAAATATTCAAATATAAACTTACCACTTGGGGTGGTGGCATTCGACGAATTGAATTACTCTCTTAGAATAGATAACCGCTACCAAAACCTAGAAGACATTCGTAATATACCAATATTCACAACGAGAGACGGTTCAACTTCCACTGTACTTCTAAAGGATATTGCCGAAATAAGAAAAGCTTATCCGGATCAAAACGTCGTAACAAAACTATCTGAAAACCAAGAGAAATCTCTTCCAACCGTTTCAGTGCAAGTATTCAAAAAAACCGGGGGAAATCTCTTAAAAATGGCTGATGAGACAAAACTAAGAATAGACGAACTGAGCAAAAACGGAGTAATTCCACAAGGAGTAAAAGCGGTAGTAAGTAACGATAACTCCGCATTTATCCGCGAAGACTTGGGGACTTTAACAACAAGTGGAATTGAGACGACTATATTGATCATAGTTATACTTTTCCTAGCTCTAGGATGGAGACAAGGATTGATAGCCGGAATAAGCGTACCTTTATCTTTCCTAATGACGTTCATTTACATGAACTTTGCCGGACTAAGTATCAACAGTTTATCTCTATTTGCACTAGTTATAGCACTTGGAATAGCCGTAGACGTTTCTATAGTGATAATGCAAGGAATCCACGACAATTTACGAAAAGGATTCACAGCTAAAGAATCGGCATTTTTGGCAATAGACACATATAAATGGCCACTAATTGCCGGCACAATGACTACAATAGCAGCCTTTTTCCCGATGCTCTTAGTAAGCGGAATCATGGGCGAATTTTTAAAAACACTACCGATCGTAATAAGCACTACCCTACTGGTGGCATTATTTTTAGGATTCACCATTACACCATCCCTTGCGGCAAAATTCCTAAATTCAGAGAAAGTAAGCAACACTCAAGGCTTACTTGAACCGATACTGAAAAGAAGCGGAGATTGGTTCCACCATTTCATAGAAAAAGTGATAGAAAGAAAATCTACAAGAGTAACAACGATTTCAATTCTGCTTATATTATTCGGATTAAGTCTTTCTCTTCCTTTAACAGGAATATTAAAAAGCCAAATGTTCCCAGCAACAGACCAAAATTATTTCATAATACAGATAGAAACTCCTGCAGGAACAGTATTAGAAAAAACTCAAAAGATAGCAGAACAGGTTGAAGAAAAATTGAACAAGGTCACAGAAATAAAAAACTATCTAACCATAATAGGATCTGGTGACTCTCCTGCAATGTCAGGAGGAATTCGAATAAGCGGAACAAGCAGCGAAAATTCAAACATCGCAAATATTACAGTGAATCTTGCAGAAAAAGATGAGAGAGATCTTACAAGTTATGAAATCGCTGATGCCGTAGAAAAAGACTTAAAAAGTATAACAAACGCAAAAATAACTGTAGTACAACTAAAAGAAGGACCACCAGGAGACGCCGCTATTACCGCCAGAATTACAGGAAAAGATTTAACTGTACTAAAAGACCTGTCTTCTCAGGTAAAACAAATAATTTCAGAAACCAAAAACGTGAAGAACGTTGAGATTTCATTAAAAGAAGGACTTAACGAATTCAAATTTGTACTGGATAGAGATGCCCTAAATTATCATGGATTAGGAGCAGCCCAAGTGGCAATAGCCCTTCGAAATATACTGCAAGGCGCAGAAGCCGGCACAATCAATATCAATGAAGAAGACACAGATATAATCGTTAACTACAACCTAAATAAGATAAACGGAAGAACAAACATTTCTTTCCATGACATAGAAAACTTTGAAATTGCATCTCCAAAAGGATACAGCGTAAATCTTACACAACTGGGAACATACAGCCTTGGTAGAAGCCCTGACCAAATATCCCGTGAAGACCAAAAAAGAATTCTCAAAGTAACAGCAGACGTAGAGAAAGATTCAGACGTAAATGCAATGACAATAGAAATCCAAGATCGTGTAAAAAAATTAGAAATACCAAAAGGGTACGAAATAACTTTTGGAGGAGACATGAAAGATATTCAGGATTCATTCAACGACCTATTTAGATCAATGTTCATCGGAATAATCTTAATAGCAGCCATGCTAGTACTCGAATTCAATTCATTTAGACAAACTTTCCTATTACTTTTAAGCCTTCCTATGGGTCTTATCGGAGTATTCCCGGGACTACTAATTCTTGGATTGGACCTATCATTTCCAGCATTCCTTGGAATAGTTGCACTAGCCGGAGTAGTGGTAAATCACGCAATAGTACTTATAGCCAGAATAAACGAAAACAGAGAAAACGGAATAAAATTCACGACCGCAATCGCAGAAGCAACTTCATCTAGATTCGAGCCGATATTCATGACCACAGCAGCGGCAGTGATAGGAATTCTTCCTCTAGCTCTAACAAATGAATTCTGGGCAGGATTAGGATTTTCTCTACTGTTTGGACTTCTATTCTCCACACTGTTCACTCTCATCACAATTCCAATCATGTACTACACATTTGAGTACAAAAACGCAAAAAGAAACGGTGAAATATAATTATTTTCGTTTTCTCTTGTACGAATATCCGACGTATTTAAATTCATGATCTTTATTTATTTCCCTTTCACGTTCACTAAAATACTTCTCATCTGCAAGTTTATTTAAACGCTCCAATAAAGATTTCCCTTCCTTCGTCTCAAATCTCTTGGCGTTTTTACTCAAATATGAGTGAAGATGAGGCTGGAAATTTTTTCTATAATACTCATATTCTTGCCACTTAGCTAAGAAATCCATCAATTTTTCAAGAACCTCAACTTCTATATTTATATCTCGTGCAGAATCTACATTGTGGAAAATATAACTGATAACATGCAACCGATCATCTGGATCGCTTTCATTCCCAGCATAAACCCAGTCAGTATCTGCCAACCTACCATCTAGAACCTCTCTCATATCTTTTATAATCTCCTGTCTAGCTGCTTCTTTTCTTGCATTTTCAGCCTTCTCTTCTTTATCAAGATGATCATCAATATTTTTATAAATGATTTTTCCAACTCGATCTAATTTTTTATGAAGATCAGGAGGCAAGGACTTCCGAATACCAGCAGAGGTGTCAGTTAATCCGGCAAATATATTGTCAGCCTCTTCAGAATACTCGCCAAGCATACCAGATATATACTCAAGAATCGCCGCTCTTATTTTATTCGCATAATCAGAGGTATTTCCATTAATTTTATCCCAAAATGCATAACGCAAAGGATTGTTTTTTGTATAATATGTAACATACCCAAGCTTTATAAGATGGAGCTCGATTTGAAGTGCAAATTCAGATTCATCTTTCTCAAGTTTTTTATATATTCTAACTACATTTTCTTTAGTCAAAAATTTAGGATCCAAAAATGTTTTAAGCTTAAGATTCCAAGCTTCATCTGAAACAGTTCCCTTAAGATCATCCATTAATCCAATATAGAAATCTGCAGGATCTTGGAGTTTTGAAGAAATAGAATGCACGTAATCCCAATGCCTGTTGAGATCCCATGTCGACATACCAGTAGTCCTAACATTTCTAGCCTTTTCCAGATCTGCGACTTTACCTCTATATTCACCAACTTTCCTTCCAACTTTATAACAAGTTCTAGACTCGTTATTCACAAGTGGCTCAAACTTTTCAAGAAAATCACTAGGCAAAGAATCTTTGATTTCAGGAGTAATACTATCCTCAAGTCCATTTATCAAATCAGTAAATTTACTTGTATTTTTTCCTCCCTTTTCAATAGCATATCTCAAGACACCAGCTCTAATTTTATTAGCATAATCAGTATTTTTCCCCTTAATTTTATTCCAAAACGGAATTCTCCCATAATCACCGTTAGCATATTCAACAAATCCTGATTCTATAAGATACAATTCTATCTGAAGCGCAAACTCAGACTCATCACTTTTAAGTTTTCCGTATATTTGACCTGCCACCCATTTATTCAAATATTTAGGATTCAAAAAAGTATAAAGCTTAATTCTCCATGCTTCATCAGAAACAGTCCCCTTCAAAGAGTCAATTAACTCAATAAAATATGTTACTTTCTTATCATTCAATCTTCGAACGAATTCTCTATAATTATCAACCGCTATCCTTCCCCATGAAGAATCACGAGAACTCGATTTTTTCGGAAGCTTATCATATTCGACCTCAACCTTAGACTGAATCCCCTCCTCATATCTGCGAACTTCATCCCACACGTTACGACACTGCCCCGATTCATCTTTCTTTTCCGGTATTTGAGCAACATCAGCCCTTTCTTTATCAACCAAAACACCTAATGCGGCCTCTTCCATCTTTGGATCAACGGTATTTTCATCCGGCAAAGTTTTCTTATCTCTTACTTCCACAGCATCATCTAACACCTGAACTTGATTTGGATCTTGTGACATATGAATTTTGTTTTAAATTTTTAAGTTTTTTATATTTTTAATAACTTCCTCAATATCAACATTATTTCCAAAAGGCTTATAGACAAGGGCCTTGAATACTTTTAGGCCTTTCTCTTTGAAAGCTTGTAAAAGAGTCAAATTAAAATTTTTCAATGCAATACCAAATTTTTTTAAATCAATCTTCTCAGTAATAAAATCTTCAAATTCATAAAAAGCCATTAACAATTTATCGCGTAAATTCTCATCAAATATCTTAAGACAAAGTTCATGCCTAAAACTATCCTCCAAGGGCAAATATCCAGGAAGATTACCTGCATTAGTTTTCAACCCAACCGTAAGAAGCTTTTTCTTATCTGTGTCAGAGATATGGCAAAATTCATAAAAAACCTGAAGAGTATACTCAAGTACATAAAAAATCCCCACACTTTGAATATGTTTAAGGTCATTTTTATCCCTCTGTTCTTCACTCATTTCAGCTCCATTTTCAGCAAGTTTTTCAAGTAAAATATGATATTCAAGCAAACAATTTTTTGCTTTAGTAACATCTGACTTTATTTCAATCGCCTGTTTTTTCAACTTCTTATCCGAACTTTTAGAGTAAATATCAACCAAATTGTCTAGATTTTGGACAAAACTAACTTCATCAAAATCCTCAGCAACAAAAACGTCATGAACAGCCTTAACGCTTTTATATACAAGAGTTGCATGCAATTTTTTATCCTCAAGAGCCTTAATTAAGCTATATACCGCCATTTTTTCCTCTTTCAGAAAACTAGCTTGCACGTCAGAATGCAAAAAAGCAAATGGCCTCTTTACCAACAACCGAGCAGCAATACCAAATATTTCCAGAGGAGTCATGTATATTTTTATTTGTATTTTATGAGTATATTATGCCATATTTTAGCCAATATGTAAATAGCGGCACGGCACATAAAAATCTTCCAATTAGAGTGAAACATGCGTAATATTTGGGCGAATTTAAAAAGTTCTAATGTACGCAGATATACTCTTTCAACAAAAAGTCGGACTAGATCAGGACATTTTAACATATGAGATTCCGGAAGAGATCAAAGTAAACATAGGCCAAGGAGTAAAAGTAAGAATAAGAAACAGTTTCGCACACGGGATAGTTTGGAGAATTCACAATAAGAAACCAGAATTTAAAACATCTAAAATCTCGGAGGTAAGCTCAGAAAACACACTCGTTTCAGACAAACAAATCGCACTTATAGACTGGATGGCAAACTACTATTTTTGCCCTCTACATAAACTCCTTAAGCTCTTCATTCCAAAAAGGATTTTAAAAAATAAAGCCATCAAATCCCGCAAAAAAGAGCACGAGAAATCCAATTCAACTCCATCCAAAAACTTAACAGAGAAACAGCTGGAAACGGTTTCTAAAATTATAGACAGCAAAGATAACCGATTCTTGATTCATGGGATCACAGGCTCCGGGAAAACAGAAATATATTGCCACCTCGTAAAACATTATCTAGATAAAGGTCTACAGGCAGCAATATTAGTCCCGGAAATTTCCCTTACTCCACAAACAGTCGACTACTTCGAGAATTTCTTGGGAATAAAAGCAGCCGTAATCCACAGCAAACTTTCAGAAGGTGAAAGATACAATTACTGGAAAGACATTCGAGACAACAAAATAAATTTAATCATAGGCTCCAGATCTACCGTTTTCGCTCCATTTCAAAATTTAGGAATTATAATAATGGACGAAGAGCATGAAAATTCATACAAACAAGACAATTCTCCTAGATACGAAACTCACAAAGTCATAGAAAAAATTCAAGAATTTTCTTCAAATATAAAAATAATATTTGGCAGTGCAACTCCAAGCGTGGAAACAGCCGAAACACTAAAAAATTCCACATTCCACTTAAAAGACCGCATCGGTAATTCCGTGCTCCCAGAAATAGAAATCATCGATCTGCGCAACGAATTTCACATGAGAAACTTTTCGATATTCAGCGAAAGATTACAAGAAGTAATTAAAGAAACCCTGAACAAAAAAGAACAAGTGATCTTGTTTTTGAATAGAAGAGGCGCTGCATCATCTATCGTATGTAGAGACTGCGGATTTAAAGTGGAGTGTCCAAATTGTGAACTTCCAATGACATACCACTCAAAAACAATGGGACAACCATCCTTAATCTGCCACCATTGTGGAAAATTTTTAAAACCTCCTGTGACTTGTCCAAATTGCAAAGGCCCAAATATCCGCTTCCTGGGGATAGGAACACAAAGAATCGAAGAAGACACAATAAAAATGTTTCCGGAAGCAAAAGTGCTAAGAGCAGACAAAGATACCACATCAACAAAAGAAGGATTCAAAGAAATTTACAAAAAATTCAAAAATCATGAAGCAGATATTCTTATAGGAACTCAGATGATAGCAAAAGGGCTAGATCTCCCAAAAGTAAATCTGGTCGGAGTCGTCCTAGCAGACATAGGCCTAAATATTCCGGATTACAAAAGTAACGAAAGAAACTTCGAACTAATGACTCAAGTAGCCGGTAGATCCGGAAGAGCAAGCATCACTGGAAAAGTAATCATTCAGACATATTCTCCAGAAAACCTAACTCTAAAATACGCTCAAAGTTATAACTATGATGATTTTTTCAAATATGAAATAACTCAAAGAAAACTTCTAAGCTATCCCCCATTCAGCCGCCTAGCAAAATTCATAATTCAGAATCCATCCCTATCTTCATGCCAATCAACTACTCGCCATCTAGAGACCGAATTACTAAAAATAATCAAAGAATTACACCTAGAAGACGATATGGAAGTACTTTCTTACCCAGCGTACATATCAAAACTCAGAGGACGTTTTCAGTATATTATCTTAATCAAAGACAAAACAAATACAGACCTCATCCACAAAACATTAGAAAAATTAGAAAAAAAATATATAATGGACATAAATATCAAAATAGATATAGACCCGTTAAACACAACATAAAATGAAAAGAATACTTTCAGGCGTCCAACCAAGCGGTCGCCCTCACATAGGAAACTATCTAGGCGCAATGAGACAACACATAGAGATGCAAAAAAACTTTGAATGTTTTCTTTTCATTGCAGACCTACACGCACTAACAACAGTAAAAGACGCAGAAAAAATGCGCTCTCAAACATACGATTTGGCAGTATCATACTTAGCTTTAGGGCTAGACCCAAAGAAAACGGTATTCTTCAAACAATCCGACGTTTCAGAGCACACGGAACTTTGCTGGATCTTCGACTGCATAACCAAAATGCCATACCTTGAAAGAGCTCACGCCTGGAAAGACGCAGTAGATAAAGGCAAAAAAGAGGTATCAGTAGGACTATTCAACTATCCAGTTCTTCAAGCGGCAGATATCCTTTTATACCAACCAGACCTAGTTCCGGTTGGCCAAGATCAAAAACAACACATCGAAATGTCTCGCGATATCGCGCAAACATTCAACAATCTATTTGGAGAAACTTTCAAAATCCCTGAACCATTCATAAAAGAAGAAGTCGCCGTAATTCCGGGGACAGACGGACAAAAAATGAGTAAATCATATGGGAACACTATAGACATTTTCGCCGATGATGCTACTCTAAAAAAACAAGTAATGAGCATAGTAACTGACTCCACCCCACTCGAACAACCAAAAGATCCAAACAAATGTAACGTATTCAACATCTACAAATTGATAGCGACAAAACCAGAAGTTAAAGAACTAGAACAGAAATACAAGAAAGGAGGTTTCGGCTACGGAGACAGCAAAAAACTTCTCCTAAGTACAATCATGGAGTATTTCAAAGAAGCAAGATCCAAATATCAAGAGATCTTTCCTAAAAAAGCTTACGTATACAGCGTACTAGAAGATGGGGCAGTCCGCGCAAAAAAAATAGCATCAAAAACACTGGAGACAGCAAAAAAACATATAGGATACATATAGAATATTACTGGCCCATTGTATCAATAATTGACTGCCCAAGAACTATACCGCGAACAGCAAATATACTGCCTCCTTCGGCGGTCCAATTGCCACTACCCAATACTCGGATAAGCCCACCCATTTTCATCACAGCGGATACAACTCCGAGACTGCTAGCATTTAGCTTAAAACTAACCTGCAAAGATTTAGAAGTATCACCAGTAAAACTTAAATCAAAAATATCAGACTCATTGACTCCCATTTGTCTTGAGAAAAATCTCCTTAACCTATTCATTACTTCTTCCATAACAAGACGCTCTTCCTCAGTCTGAACAGCGGTTATATTCAAATCCATTTCAACAAAAAATCTCAATAAAAGAGAATCGGTAACATCAGAAAGATCCACACCAGAAAGATCTATAGTGGAAGTCTCAGCACCTCCACCAACAGAGTAGTCTTCATTCCCTACATCATCTTCATCATCGGTAGTAGTTACTCCACGTGAAACCTGAGCTAAAAGTTCGTCAGCATCAACCTCAATAGTACTAACCGGAACTCTACCAGGACCAACACCTGAACGACCAACTGAACGCCTTACTCCAAGTCCGAGAACCCGAATATTGCGAACAGCACCGGAATCGAATGGAACAGTTCCTCCTTGTCGTCTTGCCTCCAATTGTTCCAGTAAACGATCTGCGGATGAGACACTAAGTCTAGGCCCTCCAAATCCAGAATCGTTTCCTGTACCACCTGTTAACATTGCTTTTCCCATTAAATTTTTAGGCAAAAATTCTATAATAAATATCACGAGATGTCAATAGCCCACAAGCCTTCAGAACTAATGCTATATAATTATGTACCGATAAATTTAATCCCGCAATGGAAACTTAAATGAATAAACCTTGAACTTTTTTCGATATTGAATTAAATTGATCAATTGAAGGGCTTGATTCCATTTTTCATAATTAAATTTAAACTTGTGTAAATACATCTTTGTTACTGGTGGTGTGTGCAGTTCCCTGGGAAAAGGTATAGCAAGCTCCTCAATAGGAGCCCTACTTAAAGCCTCCGGATTAAAAGTCTTCACTCAAAAGTTAGACCCTTACATCAACATCGATCCAGGAACAATGAGCCCATTTCAACATGGAGAAGTATTTGTAACGGACGACGGTGGAGAAACGGATCTAGATTTAGGACACTATGAGAGGTTTATAGATACAAATTTAAGCAAACTTTCATCAGCTTCCACTGGAAAAATTTACGATGAAGTAATTGAAAAAGAAAGAAAAGGCATTTTCCTGGGAAGAACAATTCAAATAATTCCACACATAACCGACGCAATTCAAACCCGCATTACAGAAGCAGCAGTAAAAAGTAAATGTGACGTGATTTTAGTAGAAATCGGCGGAACAGTAGGAGACATCGAAGGACTCCCCTTCCTGGAAGCGATAAGACAGCTCCGTACAAAGCTCGGAGCAGAAAACACACTATTCGTACACTTAACCCTCCTTCCATACCTAGGAGGCTCAAAAGAATTGAAAACGAAGCCCACTCAAGCTTCAGTGAGAGAACTACGCTCTATCGGAATTCAGCCTGATATTATTTTAGCTAGAGCAGACAAACCAATAAAAAGAGAACACACCAAGAAAATTGCATTGTTCTGCGATGTGGAAGAAGAATGCGTAATTCCAGCACAAACAGTCAGTTCAATATATGAAGTACCCCTAAATTTTCAGAAATACAATATAGTAAACATCATTTCCAAAAAACTAAAACTTGGGAATCTGAAGCCAAATCTAAAAGAATGGGAAACTTTAGTGGAAAAAATTCATGCAAAAAAAAATACGTTAAATATAGCACTAGTTGGTAAATACACAGGATTAGATGATGCATATCTAAGTGTAATCGAGTCACTAAAAATAGCTTCATATCACCAAGATCACGACTTTCAAGTAGTATGGGTCTCTTCGGAAAGACTCGAAGAAAACGACAAAGAAACTTGGGATACATTAAAATCAGTAGACGGCATTGTGGTTCCTGGAGGATTTGGGAAAAGAGGAACAGAGGGCAAAATTCAAGCAGCAAAATATGCCAGAGAAAACAACGTTCCATACCTGGGGCTATGTTTAGGAATGCAAATAATGACAATCGAATTCGCAAGATTTGCAATGAAAGATCCAAAAATTACATCAGAAGAATTTGACGAAGAGAACAAGTTAAGCAAAGACAAATACGTAATTCATTTCTTGCCTGGACAATCAATTCACAGAGCAAAAGGTGGGACTCTCAGACTAGGAGCATATCCATGCAACCTAAAAAAAGGAACGAAGACTTACAAACTATATGGCGAAACATTAATTTCAGAGCGACACCGCCACAGATATGAGTTCAATAACAAATTCAAGAAATCCCTAGAAAAAGCAGGAATGGTATTCCCTGGAATGTACAAAAAACAAAACCTGGTAGAGATAGCTGAGCTAAAAAATCACCCTTTCATGATTGGAAGTCAGTTCCATCCAGAATTCAAATCCAGACCAAATCGTCCTCACCCACTATTCAAAGGATTCATCTACGCATCAATATCTCGCAAACAAGCAAAGTAATTGTAAAATTTCCCCTTATGCACTAAAATTATGGGGAGTTTTTTCTCATTCCTAGAAACATATGCCATCTTTCAAATATACTGTAGCAAACAAAGAAGGTAAAAAATTAAGTGGAACTGTTGAGTCCACGGATTTAATGACAGCCAGATTAGAATTAAACAGTTTGGGATTCTCGGTATTGGACTTGGAAGAAATGAAAGAAGATCTCCAAAAAAAGGCTGACACCGCTCAACCTGACAAGTTTGTTTTTGAAGCTGTAGATAAACACGGGAAGTTAATAACAGGAACAATCCATAGCCAAGACAAAGAAGAGGCATATACCCACCTAAGAACAAAATACAATCTCACGGTAACTGCAATATGGGATGACGGGGCATCCGAAACGGAAATAGCTCAAGCCAGAACAGAAGGGACAAAAAAACTACAACAATTATTCATAGAAGAGGAAAAAGCAGAGACGGAAAATCAAGCAATAAGTCTGGAAGAAAAGAAGATGGAAGAGATGGCAAAAGCAAAAATAGAAAAAATACTAAAAACGGTCAGCGAAGTCCTTACACAGCTAGAACAAGATATAGATCCAGATCAAAAAGCGGAAATTAACAAGAGATTAGACAAATTACTTCGCATCAAAAACAGCAAAAACATAACATATATACTTGATACGGCAGAAGAGTTACTAACTTTCTTGCAATCACAAGAAAAGTCACTGAAAGAAAAAGGACTACAGGATAAAAGACTATTTCTCCAACTAAAAACACAAAATTTACTAAATGAAATAAAAGCAAAACAACTACCGAAATCATTATTTGAGGACATAGAAGACAAGATCGAGAGCTTCCAATACTCACATCCAACATACACAAATCTAAATAAATTCCTCGAGAAAATAAAAAACATCTTCAGTACTCCGCCAGAAGTTCGTCAGATAGAAGCCGAAATCCAAGGATACAACAAACAACTATGGGACTTTTTTATCATGTGGATAAAAGAACCGACTCCGGAATATAAAGATAAAATAAAACAATCTATAAAAGCGGTCTGGGAAGCAAGAAAAAGAGCGAAAGAAAATATAAAGAAAATATATAAACTATACAAAGAAAAAAAGATCCGAGAGAGAGCAGAGATTGAAGGAATAGATATAAAAGACCTGATGGACCTACGAGGAAACTTCCTGGAAAAATTCACAGAAGAATTAAATTCGCTCACAGGATGGCTACTCACATTTTACCTAGGATACTATTTCTTATCACTATACATAACAACGAAAGATTTTGGCCTACTTGAGCTGACAGATATTCCAAAAAATTTCTTCATCTATGAAAGTCAAACATTCAAATACATACTGGGAATAATCTTCACCCTCCACATATCCACTTCCTTAAAGATAAATTTCCTAAAGAAAAGTATGATTGGCAGCATCTCTTTAACAATATTCTTCATATTTGGTACTATAGCAGTCCTACTTAACTTCTAAATATGCACCCAATCATTTTTCAAACAGGTTCCTTCACATTAAATACATTTTGGGTATTTTTTGCGATTGCACTAGTTTTGTGTTTATACTTGCTAATTCAACTAGTGAATCAGCACAACTTAAAAATGCAGTTCTTAAGCACACATTTTTTCGTATTAGTGTTAATTACAATCCTAGGTGCAAGAATCTTTGGGATCATAGAGAATTTCGACTATTATTTCACAGATTTCAGCCAAGAAAGAATCCTCGACCTATTCGCAATATGGGACAAAAACTTAAACTTCTGGGGAGCAATAGGTATATTTTTACTGTATTTCTACTTCTTGTGTAAAAGAGACGATCAAAGCTTCTTCAAATGGCTGGATATTCTGGTCCCAATAATAATTACAGGCATAGGGATAGGATCAATCGGAGCATTTTTCGACGGCATAAACTATGGGAATGAAACAAATATGCCATGGGGAGTAAACTTCGAAAGTCCAATAGTAAAATACGCAGTCCCTATTCACCCTACCCAAATTTACACATTCCTTTACTGCACAATCCTAGCAATAGTACTGTTCTTATCTCCACGCATAAAGAAACTGAAAGATATAAATCTACCAGGAACCGTTGGTCTACTTGGAATCTCAATATACTCATTCTTACAATTCATCGAAGAATTCTTCAGAGGAGACGACGCTCTAACGATTTTCGATATAAGAATATCTCAAATTGCAAGCCTAATTGTAGCAATATTAACTGGAATATTCCTTTATCTTCGCTATAATAAGCATACAAAAACTATTACACCTAATTCTTAAACTCATATGGAAACAGTTAAAAGCATTTTCTTTTATTTCTTCGGAAAAACTCCAGGCACAGAATTCAGCTACTACATTCCTCTTTCGATATTGTGTGGTCTGTTAATCATAGGTGCAATAGTATTCTCATTCATCTACAGAAGAAAAAAGAAAACAGATTTCGCATTTAAAAGACTATTCAAGAATATAAGCAAAAGAATGGTAATAGTGGCAATTCTCTTCATAATTTTGATGCTGATCAGATATCAAAATATCGCTTATCTATCAATGAGATTCTGGATGTATGTTGTTGGAATGGTTTTCCTATACTTCGTATACAGTTTTACAAAAACATATTTGAAGGTATATCCGAAAGAGAAAGAAAATGCAGTCCCACATGTTACTACGAAGAAAGAAAACAAATACCTCCCAAACAAGTAAGAGACATAATACAGATTACAAAAAATCCCCCGTTAAGGGGGATTTTTAATTCATATTTTTATTACAACCGATCTACTCTTAGTCTATTTTCATTATCTGATACTCCACAACTCCAGCGGGAATACTGACACGAACAGTGTCTCCCTTTTCTTTTTCCAACAAAGCTCCTCCAATTGGAGATTCGTTTGAAATTTTACCAGCAAACGGATCAGCCTCTTCACTACCTACAATGATATAAACATCAAGATCGTCTTTTTTCTTAGTTAGATTTTTCAAATGAACCTTGCTCCCAATCTGAACAGTTTTAGTAACCTTTGTTGTCTCAGTAATAATTCTTACATTTTTAACTTTCTCCTCCAACTCCAATATTCTTCCCTCAACAAAAGCCTGTTCATTTTTTGCCTCCTCATACTCAGAGTTTTCAGAAAGATCACCATAAGAGATAGCCTCCTTAATTCTTTCCGCAACCTCCTTTCTTCTAGTGTTCTTCAAATACTCTAGTTCCTGAACCAACCTGTCCAAACCTTCTTTTGTAACTAAAGTTATTTTCTTCCCATCTTCAGTTAGGTATTCCCCACTCTCAGCGATTTCATCGCGTACATCATTCGCTTGCTCCTCTTTTACAACCACTTTCTTAGTTTTTTTATCCTTCTTAACCATAATTATTTAATTTAAGAAATATTTTAAGCGGCAGGTCTAATTTTGACGCTTGTTGGATGTTCTTTTAATTTTTGTAATACTTTTGCCTCAATCTGTCTGATTCTTTCACGAGTCACATGGAATTCTTTACCGACTTCTTCAAGAGTGTGACCTACTCCGTCCTTAAGTCCAAATCTCATCTCAATAATCTTCCTCTCCCTTGGAGAAAGATATTGAAGCATCTCGTGAATATTTTCTTTAAGCAACTGTCTGTTTGTAGATTCTGCCGGAGAAAGAGCCTCATCGTCTTCGATGAAATCTCCAAGTTTACTGTCTTCCTCTGTACCAACCGGAGCCTCGAGAGAAACTATATCCTGAGAAATCTTCAAAATATGACGAACTTTTTTAATATCCATATCCATTTCAGCAGCAAGTTCTTCAACTAGTGGCTCACGACCAAGTTCCTGTACAAGACGTCTCTGTGCATGAGTCAGCTTATTGATAGTCTCAACCATGTGCACAGGAATACGAATCGTTCTAGCCTGATCAGCAATAGCACGAGTAATTGCCTGACGAATCCACCAAGTAGCATAAGTTGAGAATTTAAATCCTCTGTTAGGATCGAATTTTTCAACAGCTCTAAATAGACCAATATTCCCTTCCTGAATTAAATCCAAGAAAGAAAGGCCTCTTCCAATGTATTTTTTGGCAATACTTACAACCAAACGAAGATTCGCTTCTGCAAGTTTTACCTTCGCAGACTGATCTCCTTTAGCAATTCTCTTCGCCAAATCAACCTCTTCCTTGGCAGTAAGAAGCTTAACTCTACCGATTTCACACAAATAAAGCCTTATAGAGTCATTTGCAATTTCACGAAATTCGGCATCATCCTGTACTTTTTTGTCCTTTTTCGCCTGTAAATCCCACTCTGGGCTCTCTTCATCGTCTTCAGCCTCAAGCTCATCAGTAGTACCAACCTCTTCAATCTTTTTCCAATCTTCTTCCAAATCGGTAAGAAGAGACTCTTTAGTATCAATCACTTCAACTCCAAGATCCATAAACAAACTATAGATCTCATCCAAAAGAAGTAGATCATCTTCAATGTTCGGCATAGCTTTAAGTAACTCCTCCTGAGTTACAAAACCTTGTTCCCTACCTTTTTTGACTAAGTCTCTGACTTCCTTCGGAAACTTGTCTAACTGTTCATCGGTAGGTTGGTCGGTAAATTTTGCAGTTCTAGCCATATTATAAATAAAAAAATTAATTCATTAGCAGGCGCTGTTGTTCAGCCAGAAACTTCAACATCTCCTCTTTATTGCCATTTTTCTCGGCCTCAATTATCTTCTGATGAACCTCTTTAAGGACTTTAACCTTAAAATCGTTCTTTATTTTGTCAACAAGTTTTTTTAGCTCCTCTTGTAGGGCATCCTCTGAAAACATCCCATACCCATCTTCAACATACAAAACAACAATATTCAGTTTTTCTCTATACTGAGCTAAAAATCCTTCTTCAAAATCCCAGTTCCTGAAATTTTCTCGTGTCGAATTATACTGACGCACTAGCTCATTGTAAACCTCTTTCACGTAGTCTAAAGAAAAATAGTTTTCCTGCATTTTATCAGCAATTTCGGGGAACAAAAGTGGATACTGCATAACTATACCCAAAATTATTTCTTCCAAAGAAATTTTCTTCGAATCTATAGGAGAATCGTCTTTAGCTGGATGATCAAAAGGTAGTTCAAACTTATTTATATCGTCATATAGAGATTTTTCATTTACACCAAGCTTTTCGGCAAATTCTCGAACACAATAGTCACGTGCAGTTGCAGGCATTTCTTTTAGTAATGGTAGAGTCTCCTTCAGAATCCCTTTTCTGCCGGTAGAAGTAGAAATGTCATTTTGAATAATCAATTTATCAATATAAAAACTGAAGAAATCTTTAGATTTTTCTACCAATTCTTTGAATTTATCGCCATGTTTTAAAATATAATCTGCAGGATCCTTTTCCCCAACCACTTCAAGAACTTTCACATCCATTTCTTGTTTCTGCAATAACGAATAGGCTCTTCTAGTAGCTTCAAATCCAGCTTTATCAGTATCGAAACATGTGATGACTCTACTTGTAACTCTTTTTATCAATCTCACATGATCAGAAGTCAAAGCGGTTCCACTTGTAGCCACAATGTTTTTTATACCAGCTTGATAAGGCATAATCATGTCAAAATATCCTTCAACCAATATAACCTTATCCTCACCTTTTATAGCTTGCTTGGCATGAGAATACCCATACAAGATTTTACTTTTATTATAAACAATATTTTCAGGAGAATTTAAATATTTAGGAGCCTGATCTTCTTTTAGAGCCCTTCCTCCGAATCCACACATTCTACCAAGCAAGTCATAAATTGGGAACATAAGCCTGGATCTAAACTTGTCGTAGATTTTATCGTCAGTTACTGTTTTCGAAGCTACAAAACCAGAATTCATCATTACTTTCTTGCTAATCCCCTTCTTCAATAAATACGGATGAAGAGCCTCATATTCGTCTGGAGCAAATCCAATTCTGAATTCCTTTATAGTTTCATCCGTCACTCCCCTTCTATGGAGATAATCTAAAACTTTTTTACCATCATTGGTCTTGTGCAAACAATCCTCGAAAAATCCACAGGCAAGTTCATGAGCCTGAAAATACTCATCTTTTTCACTTTTACCCTCACTTTTTCTTAATTTTTTAACGTTTTCAACCTTTACTCCAGCTTTTTCAGCTAAAAATTCTACAGCCTCCGGAAAAGTGATCCCTTCCATCTCTTGTGTAAATGCGAAAATATCACCACCTTTATTACACCCGAAACAGTGACAAATTTGTTTTTCCTGACTAACAATAAAACTAGGCGTTTTCTCGCTATGGAAAGGACAAAGTCCCTTAAAATTCCGCCCAGTTTTCTTTAATTGAACATAAGGCGAAACCACCGTATAAATATCTAACCTGGATTTAATATCCTCTAGAATATCCGCCATAGAAAAAACCCTTTAAAGCAGAGATCTTTATACAGGAATCGGCCAATAAAGACAAGAAATTCTATTCATGCCCTCTTGGAATTTATTTCATACGAAATTGGAAAGATTTTGCACTACTAGAGGCATTATTCTTTGGGGAATACAGATACGCCGACAAATTGTGCATCTCGTTTCTAGAAACATATGCAGGAACCTCTACCTGGAAATACTCCCCTACATCAGCAGCATCTGAAAGAGTTACAGATGAGAAAATCGTACTTTTATAAGTCAAATAGACAATTTTTTTACCGGAATCGCCAGCTTTTATATTTCCCTTTACCACATATTTCAACATTTCCTGCTTGGAAGATATAAATACATCAGAATCAAAAACGTCTTTACCTAATGCCCTTTCTAATCCATTTACCACATAAAAAACACTCTCATCAATCTCCAAATGATCCTTCAATTGTATTTCCTGAACTGTAAGTCCGTATATGTCCATATCAACACCGGTAATTTCAAAAGACACTTCGTTCCCGGAAACTCCATCTGTTCCAACTGTTTTAGCCATATATTTACCAGCGGAAAGACCATTATCCAAAGAGATTTGTAATTGGCCTCTACCGTTTTCATCCATAGCAATAGTTCCTATCTGAAAATATCCATCATTATTTGTATTCATATGATCTCCAAGATTCTTAACAAAAACATTCAAATTCACATTTGGCTTATATACAGCAAGAATCAAAGGACTATTCCCAACTTTTTTCCCATCCAAATTTACAATTGTAGGAGTAGTAACATCCTTTGGGTCGATTTTGAAAACGACTTTTTCCGCGACATTTTCGGAAGATTCATTCTCAACTCCATATACAATTTCCATATAGTCAGGAACTCCATCATTATCCCTATCAATATCCTGTTGATCATCAACCACAGAAGTTACAAAATTCAAAACATTGGATTCATAAGTGGAATCAGAGTGGATCCTTCCAACATCTACGGCCGTTCTCAATAAATTCTCAACAATATTCCGATCCACCCCCTGAACAGAATTTGCGGAAACCAAAACATCCTCGCTATCCTCAAAGCCAATATCTGCAACGTCTCCTTCATCATTAGACACATCTGTCCCCGGCTCGGAGACTTCAACTCTTCTACTTTCCTCTACATTTCCTTCGTTTCCAGCATTTTCGTTGTCATCGGGATTCTCTTCTAATTCGACATCGTCTTCAACGATTTCAACTTCCACTTCATTTTCGTCCTCATTCTCATCCGAAGGATTAACTTCAGGATTAAGATTACGTAGCTGTGGCTGAACAGATGGTAAAGGATTAAATAAAATCGAAACACCTCCTCCTTCATCCTCATCCTCCCCAGCCTGTATAATAGCTCGAGAATAAATCTCCACTCCAAACATATCGGACATATCAAGCAGCAGTGAAGACCCGGAATCCACAGGATTTCCAAACACAAGATTAAAATTAAACCCCTCAATTTCATCCATAGATACTGGAGAAACGTCATTGATAGTCCAATTACTCAAGGAAAAAAGTTCATCTCCTTGACCATCATCCTCTTCTTCGCTGTCTCCCATCAAAAGAGTGACAAGAACAGTTGAATTCGATACACCACTAGCTAATATGGCAAAATAAACACCACCAATATAATACGGGTCATCCATATTCATATCTACTTGAGTTGGACCATCTCCAGACAGTTCAGGAGAATTTTCATAGAACCAAAATATATCAGGCTCATCCCCTTCCTGAGGATCACCATCCGCCCAAGATGCGGTTTCAATAGTCACATGAGTCTGTCCATCAACATGAGGAACATACGCATGATAAGTCCCAGGAGATTCAACTACAATAATTCCATCAGCACCACCATTGCCATCATTACTAAAAATAGAAGACCCATAATAAAACGCTATGACAATGGGCCCATCATTATATCCATCCCAATTCACATCGATTATAAATTCATGATCATCTCCCGTAGGAACACTAAAATCGACAGCATCTCCAAACATATCATCATCCTCTTCATTGACAACTTCAACCCCACGAGCGGCAAGCACATCAACAAGAACTAGAGACTCATCACTTAACGAATTTTCACTCAAATCGACGATATCCCCATCCCCAATGCCTTCATTATCTACCAAAGGCTGAATATCTATAATAGAATTATTGGAAAGTTCCAAGTTACTTAAATTAATCAACCCCACCAAAGAACCCAACTCAACAATAGAATTGTAGCTAAGATTTAAACTGGTTAAAGAAACCATACCACTCAAGAAACTTAAATCACTAATCCCAGAACCACTAAGCATTAATGTAGTCAAAGAATCCAAGCTCTCAAATACATCGAGTCCGGTTATTGGAGTTTCCTCATCTCCATAGAAACTAAATTGAGTTAAATTTGGAAAATGACTCAAAAAGCTGACATCGGTTATATCAGCAGACATTGCATTAAAATTAGTCAAGTTTGTCATTCCGTACAAAGGACTAAAGTCCTGTACAGGAGCGCCATCCAAATCCAGAGTTATCATCCCCACCATCCCGGCCAATGGACTAACATCGGTAACTTCCCCCCCACAAAGATTCAAGTTCGTCAAACTCGTCAATCCAGCCAAAACGGTAACATCAGTTATATTGTTATCATTCAAACCATCATCCACATCAACAGACTCTACCTCCCCTAAAGAAAGAGTATTAATCACGGGAGAATCCGTAAGTCCACTCAGAGAACTAATATCAGTAATCGCGTTATCTCCGAGTTCTAATGTCTCCAAAGAGATTAATCCGTTTATAAAACTCAAATTATTCCCAATAATGTTATTGCTGAGTCGAAGACTCCACAAAGAAGTCAGCCCACTTAAATCACTTACGGTCTCAATTACGTTATTTTCTGCGAACAACATCTCAAGAGAAGTAGCCGCACTCAAATAACTAATATCACTGATAGAATTATAACTAAGATACAGCCCTTGTAAGACAGTAAAATCTCCCCAAGGAATAACGCTTAAATCAGTAATAGAGTTATGACTAAGATCCAAAGAGTGCAGAGAAGTCAGCCCACTCAGTGGACTAATATCGACAATAGAATTTTCGTGAAGATCTAATCCCTCCAAATTAGTGAAACTCTCCAATCCACTTAAATCAACAATAGACGACCCCTCACAGTCCAAATTCGTTACAGTCAAAGCATCCTCAAGAGTAATGTCTCCCCCATCGGGAACAGAAGCATCCGCCCTCACACACGCCTCAAGATTCGCATCGGTAAAAGTAACTGTTCCGGCGTCCTCATCATAATAAATAACTTCCTCATCTTCTAATTGATATCCTTGCATAATGACAACATCTCCGACCAAAACCGGATCTTCAAAAGTCAATACAACAACTTGATCTGAATAAGTTGTTCCTTCATATTCTATATCTTCAGTTTGCAATGCCGCAGTAAGTGCATGCCCATCCCTACCATCAATTGAAAAATATATAGATATATCTCCAGGGGGAATTTGCCCTGTTAAATGATTGGCATTAAGAATATATACGGTAGTATCTCCATCCTCGACAGTAACCCAAGCGGCAACCCATGATTCTTCACCGCCTCCACTTTCCTCATATGTTACACTCACACCATGAGCAGTAAGCTCTTCTAAAAGAGTTATAGACTCGTCACTTAATGGATTGCCAGACAAATTTATTTCATCTCCACTCCCAAATCCCTCATTCTCCATATTATCTATCAAAGGTTGAATATCCACGATCTGATTTTCTCCAATCCCCAAATACTCCAAATTAGTAAGATCAGCTAAAACAGAAATATTCACAACATCGTTATTAGGAAAATTCAAATAAGTTAACGCTGTCAATCCAGACAAAGGAGTAATATCAGAGACCTCATTTTCATAAAATCCTAAAGAATGTAAATTTGTCAAACCAGCAAGTGGACTAATGTCAGTAATCTGATTTGCCGAAATACTTAAACTAGATAAAAGTGGTAATCCAGCTAACGGAGTAATATCTATAATATCGTTATGATGAATTTCCAGCCCCTGCAAATTATCCAGTCCGGCCAAAGGAGTTAAATCGCTAATACTATTATTAGTTAAAGTTAATGAACTCAAATTCGTAAAATACTCCAATCCTGTCAAATCGATTACATCATTTGTACAAATTAATGTAGTAAGAGTAAGTGCATCTGAAACTAAAATCGGATCTTCCGAAAAATCTCCCAGAGCACCCCTAATACAATACTCCAAATTCGCATCGGTAAATGTAACAATAGCAGGAGCTTCTTCAATTTGACACACAGCACTACATCCATCCCCATTATCATTATCTCCATCATCACAAGCTTCAATTCCATCAACTATACTATTCCCGCATAAAGAATAATTAAAAGTAGACATCCCCCTTCCAGACAATGTCTCTATTTCATCAACAGAAGTAAGATTCAAAAGATTTCCGGAAAGATAAAGAAAATCCCCGGCACCTATTCCAGCGTTACTTACCAAGACCGATATATCCGAGATTTGATTCGATGACAAATTCAAAAAATTCAACCCGGTTAACCCCAAAAGCGGACTTATGTTAGACACATTAGCTGAATTAAGTCCTAAATGATACAGACTGGTTAATCCAACTAGCGGAGCGAGATCATCCACCTGAGTATCATCCAAAATAAGAGACTCTAAATTAACCAACCCTGCCAATGGAGTAATATCGCTAATTTGTGGATCATAAGCAAGCTGCAAACTCGTCAACCATGTCATTCCGGAAAGCGGACTCAAGTCACTCAGTGCCTGATTATCCATGGCCATTATGGCAGTCAAATTTGTCAGCGAAGACAAAGGACCAAGATCAGCAATATCATTTCCATCCAATCCGATAAAAGTAAGATCAGTTAAATAAGACAGCTGACTTATGTCCGTAAGCCCATTACTGTATAAATACAATCCGGTTATCTCAGTAAAATATTCTAAACCACCGAGAGAAGATATCGTCCTCTCTGAACAATTTACAGTACCGGTTATAGTCAAAGCCTCCTCCGAGGTAATCGCTCTCTCGGGAGGAATATCAGGGTCAAATTGTTCTTTCATACAAGTTTCCAAATCCGAATCAACAAAGGCAATATCGACCGCAAACACCGTAACATTTGGAACCATTGTAAAAATAACCACAAAAACAACAATCTTCGACAAAACTTTTCTAAATCTTTCGCTGATCATATTCTACTTTGGATAAATATTTTTGTTTTTTTGATTTCAACATATCGAAGTATTTTAGCACATTTTTGTGATTTTTAAAATACAAAAAACAAAGATATCAATACCCACAAACACGTATAAAACGCCTATTTTCTATCCTTCGGGATAAAAACCACGGCAACCCCAAGTAAAAGCATGAGGACAATCAACCCAATTAACATGAAAAATTTCTGTAGCGTACTAACCAGCATCACAGCCGAAAATCCAAATATAGCAGCCACAATCAAATACAAAATCACAACTTGTCTTTCACTAAATCCAGCTCCTAAAAATCTATGATGGAGATGCTTCAAATCTCCTTTCCAAAATTTTTGCCCGGAAAAAATCCTCCTGAGCACAACCCAAATCACATCTAAGATGGGAATACCCAAAACCAAAAATGCAGTCGCAACTTTCCCTCCAGAAAATATAGCAAGTGTAGCCAAAATGAATCCCAAAAAAGTACTTCCGGTGTCTCCCATAAGCAACCTCGGCTTCGGAAAATCGAAGATCAAGAAAGCCAAAGCTGACATTCCCACTATTAAAGCAATAGTAGCTGTACCGCTCTGTGCAGCCAAATCTGTGTTTATTACAGAATTAGTACTGAGTAAAAACAAAGTCATTCCTGCAATAAAACTAACTCCAGAAGTAAGCCCACTCACACCATCCAAAAAATTCATCACATTCGTAATAGTCATCACCCATAAAACAGTAAAAAGAGCTGAAAGAACAGGAACTCCCACCATAAACCATTTATCAAAACTCACAGCGCCAAAAAACGGCAAATTTATAGACAAAATATATACGCCAGAAAAAGCCAAAATTCCACCAGCGACAAACTGAAATAAAAGTCTCAAAACAGGCTTCAAGCTCAACAAATCATCAAAAAAACCCACAAGCATAATCATACCCCCAGCCACAATCAATCCAATAACAGAAGGCGTCAACTTCACAAACACCAAGACTGAAACCAAAAACGATATATATATAGCAAGCCCTCCATAATATGGAATAGGCTCCCTGTTTAACCCATACTTTTTCGGACGATCCATCAACTTCAATCTCGGAAACAATTTCAATGCGACCAAAACAAGAAAAAAAGTGAGAAAAAAAGCAACAAGTCCAGGAGCATAATATTTACCCAACAACTCCATAAAATCCATAAGAGAATTCCTTATAAGAATTTTTTACCTCAAAAATTATTTCTCTACAATCGCTTTTCTGAACTTTACACCCTTCCCACCATTTCCGGACTCCAAAACCCCCATGAATTTATCTTTACTGAAAGCCATAACCACGTCATCTTGATCAATTTTTTTACTCATCAGTGTTTTCCCGTCTTTTAGAGCCTTCAATTCATCACTATTCAGTTCTATTTTCTTAAATTTAGCAGCAATTTCATCAACAGAAATCATACGAGTACTAATTTCACTTTTGACTTCTACGTCTTCCAATTTCAAAGCGTCCTTAACACTAAAATTTCCAACTTTAACTCTTCGAAGACCTTTCACATATGCACCACACCCCAACTCATCACCAAGATCATGAATAAGGGACCTTATATATGTTCCACTACCACATTTTATTCTAAAAAATACATACGGCCACTGATATTTCAAAGGCTTGAAAGCGAAAATTTTGACTTCTCTAGGTTTCAAACTGACATCCCCACCTTTCCTCATAATGTCACAAGCCTTCTCTCCTCTCACCTTAAGAGCAGAATATTTAGGTGGAGTCTGAGAAATCTTTCCAAGAAATTTTTTCTTAATAATCCTCTCTATTTGAGCAGAGGTAAAAACAGTTTCGTCGTCCACTACCTCTATATCTCCATCAGCATCATATGTATCAGATTCCTTCCCAAATTCAGCGATAGCTTCATATTCTTTATCAAATCCAACCAAATATTCCAACAACTTTGTGCCTTGCCCTAGCGCCAAAATAAGCAAACCAGTAGCCAAAGGATCAAGAGTGCCGGCATGTCCGACTCTTTTTTCAGATGTTAATTTCCTAACTCTTGCGATCACATCAAAAGAAGTCAGCCCCTTCCCTTTATCAATCAACAGAAAGCCGTCCATATTTTATTTTTAAGATTTGAAACAAACGTTTTCTCTTTTCTCGAAATGTTCAGGATAAATTTCCACTTCCACTTCTCTATTAAGTAATTCTTTTATTATATCTTTGTCGTTCCATTTTATCCTTTTGCCACGAACCATCATCACCTCTTCGCATCCTTTTCCAGCAACGACGACAGTATCCCCTTCCTTCGCTAATGTCAAAGCTAATCTTATCGCTTCTTTCCTATCAGGATTTTTCCAAAAATTTTCACCCTCCTTTCTTTTTATGCCTCCGGATACTTGTTCTATGATCCCCCACTCATCTTCTTCGTACGGATCATCGTCGGTAACAATAATATAATCAGCATATTTATCGGCCAACTCACCCATTTTTGGACGCTTCGCTTTGTCTCTACCTCCTCCAGTGGCACCAAAAACAACAATAAGTTTCCCCTTAGTTAAATCCCTATATAAGGAGAAAAGTTTTAATAATGCATCCGGAGTGTGACCATAATCAACAACTATACTGTATTTCTGTCCGCTATCTACGTGTTCGAATCTTCCAGCAACCGTCGAGCTTTCCTCAAGTCCTTTCTTTACATCGTTCAAAGGTACTTGTAACGACAGACAACAAGCAGCAGCTGCCAAAGCATTGTAAATATTGAAGTCTCCGGGAAGACGTAATCTAACAGGAACAGAGTTATTTGGTACATGAAGTACAAAATGAGATCCTTCCGGATCACGCTGAACATCTGTCACAAATAAAGTGGATTTTGAAAATCCATATGTCATTTTTCTATCAGCGACATATTGATCAAAGTAACTGTAATATTGGTCATCTGAATTCAGAATAAGCACTTTTGGAATTCCAAATTTCCTAGGACTTTTTGATACTTTTTTAAATAAATCTCCCTTCGCTTCAAGATACCTATTAAAACTTCCATGATATTCAATATGGTCAGAAGTAACGTTTGTAATTACAGACACGTCAATATTTAAACCGAGTGTCCTAGCTTGCACCATTGCATGAGAAGAGATCTCCAAAACAGCATATTTACAACCCTCATCCACCATTTCACGAAGAAGTCTCTGAAATTTAAAAGGACCGAGAGTTGTCTGTTTCATGTCGTTTACCCATCTTCTATCCCCAACTTGAAAATTTATGGTAGAAGTCATTCCAACTTTGAAATGAGCAGCATTCAATATATTGGTAATAAGATTTACAGTAGTGGTTTTCCCGTTAGTCCCAGTCACCCCTATAACTGTCATGTGATCAGCAGGAAACCAATAATAAACCGCAGCCATAAAAGCTGTAAGCTTGTAATATAGAATACGGATAGGATGAGTTTCAGGAATAGCTTTTCTCAAATATCTTAAAATTGATTTCATCTTTGTTTTTTATCAAACCTGCCCCTCCATTTTATACGTTTTCTTGGCAAACTCAACATCTTTGGCTATTTGTTCTTTCAATTCATCCGTGTTTGCAAATTTCTTAGTATCACGAATTTTTTCACCCAATTCTATTTCAACATCAGTCCCCCATTTTACATCTGAATGCCAGTCCAAAATATACACCTCACAAAAAACCCCAACATTAGAAATTGTTGGCTTTTCACCTACATGAATAACAGAGTTATTCCATTTGCCATCAACTAAAATTTTACCAAGAAATACCCCACTAATCTTACCATCATAATGGACGTTTATAGTCGGATATCCAAGTTTTTTCCCAAGTCCTCTTCCAGAAATAACGACACCTTTTATTTGTTTTTCCATATTTTTTTAATTTTATCTTTTCTTATGGTGATTTTAGACCTAAACTTCGTATGAAATCCATATCAGTTTCCATCATGACAAAGACAAGTACAAATATTGTTCTAGAAAGACTGACAAAACTTTTGATATTAGCAAACATTTTCCTTCTCCAATCATATGTAATAAGATTCAATATTTTGGCTTATCCATCAAACTTACAAGAGATTCTTATTTTTGCATTAGGATTGGTTTTCACTGTAAAAATACTTGCAGAAAAAAGATTTTGGCAGACAATAAAAAATCTCAGAAAACATTGGATAATTACAACATTTATAATCCTCAGCACGATCTCGATTTTAACAACGGATATAATTCAGTACACCCACTTCATGAGACATCTGAAATTTATATTTTTTGGAGCAGTTTTAGCATTTATATTTCTTGAAAATTTTACAGAAGAACGCGAGCAAAAAAAAGGTATATACATTATGGGTCTTGGAGCAGTGGCAATAGGCATTTTTTCGCTTATATACAACATTCTCGGATATGGAGCGACAATAGATTTGAGGCTAGCCGGACCATTTGAATCCGCAGTGATTTTGTCATACTATTTGACTCCATTTTTCATATATTTTTCAATTCAATTTTTCGAAGACATAAAGAAAAAACACAACTTACTTTTGGCGATAATTTTGGGACTTCTGATAGTTCTAACTCGTTCAATGGGAAGCATTGTTGGAGCATTTATAGTCCTTGTTATTTATCTATTCAAAAAATCAAGCCTCGACATTTTAAAAAACAGAGCAAGCAAATTGGCGCTTATTATAGCCACTATTTTGATCCTGTCATCGGCATTTTATATAAAAATTCTTCCGGCATTTGAATCCACAAACACAAGTCTCGGAGAACGTGAACAAATTTGGAAAACATCGGCATATTTATTAAAAGAACCAACCACTATTATTTGGGGACTTGGGCTTGGACAATTTGAAGAATATTACAGAACAAAATCCACGGAAGTTCTCGGACATGCACCATTAGATTTCAATAATCCACATCCTCACAACATCTTTTTTTTATTCATTTTCGAATATGGACTTCTTGGCTTATTCTTCATAATAGTGTGCATTTGGAGAACTATAAAACTTATCAAAAATTCCATAGATACTTCTGAGTTAAAAATCGTCGTAGCGTTTCTACTTCTGTATTTCTTCCTTCATGGAATTATCGACTCCCCTTTCTTCAAAAACGACATGACATTCTTGATGATATTGTTCTTGGAAATAGCGTTAAAAAGAAAAAGCAAAATGGTGGGTGCCAAGGAGTGAGGTTCAAATATTTATGAGAAAGCGTTACGGAATGCGAGCGGGCATGGCTTGTTTCGCGTACGCGAAACAAGAGCGAGCATGAGTACCGAGCAACAATTTCCACGCAGGGGAAATTGATCGCGTCTTTCGAAGAAATATTTGCCTCCTCCTTGGCAGGACCCACCGTTCTTGGATCTACTTCAATCCACTAACTAAATCCATCAATACGGAATATGGATCAGCCGCTTTTGTTACCCCTGAAGCCAAAAGTACACCACTAGCTCCAAGTTCGAGAGCAATTTTTACATCCTCTCCATTTTTTATTCCGGCTCCAACAAGAACTCTATTTTTCCCAATTAATTTCACAGCCTTTTCGATTATTGATGGATCAGCTTTTGAAACCGAGACATCTCCACCGATAAGCTCTGGAGGTTCAACAGCGATTAAGTCAGGAAGATATTTCATAATTTCTGCACCTTTTTCAGGCGTATTTGCACAAACTACAGTAAAAAGATCATTCATTTTTGCCATATCTATGCTTTTTTGTAAAACTATATCCTCGATTTGGTACTCTGCATGATTTAACAAAGTTCCATAAGCACCAACTTCTTTCACAAGTGATGGAGGGATCTTTCCAGTTCCACTCCCATACCCGATTGGATCTAAATGTTGAGCAAAAACAGGAATAGACACGGCATCAGATACAGCTGCCAAATCTATAGCACTCACCGCAATTCCAATACTCGCACCTGTTTCTTTTGCAACTTGCTCATGAATTTTTGCAAGTCTTAAAGCAGAATCCCCTACCGCCTGCTCATAGATTTTGAAGTTTACAATGATCACTGGTAATTTCATATTTTGGCTTATTTAAGATTAACACGGAAAATATACATAAATGCCCGGGTTAAATAAATTGACCGAAGAGTGATTTTTTGCTATAATTATAAGATTTTTGAAACATATATTTAAAAACAAAATATAAACAAAAACAAATATGGCAAATAGAATTCTTTTATTACTTAGCTTATACGGCTTCAAAAGAAGCTTTAAAGAAAACAGAATGGTGTTTCAAGAGAGGCCACAAGACGCCACTCCTCCAGCACCAGCACCGGAGGTTCCTGCAGACATAAAGAGAATCAGAGAAATAGAGGCAAAAGTAGAAGAAAGAGAAAGAATTGCAGCAGAAAAAAGAAGATTAGAAAGCGAAAAAGCAGCTCCAAAAGCAGATACAAGAGACGAAGAATCTGTTCTTAAAGACCTAGAAGATGCAAGTACAGAAGCCCAAAAAGAAATCTTCTACAAACTTTTAGATGGGAGTTTAAGCAAGGGTGAAAAGACTGTAAGTATAACAACCTTCCACCCAGAAGAAATAGCAAGATTTATAGGGATCTGTGAGAAATCCGAGGCAAACAAAAATGAATTCTTAATAAAAATATCAGAACAAATTATCGCTGGAACCATATCGGCGTATCACGTAAACAAAAGTAGCTTGGAGATATTATTCAAGCATTTTGACACAGAAGGAGGAATTCCTACTCTTAAGAACATTTTCAAAACAATTTCAGAACAAAGCGCCACAAGAACTTCAGAATTGATAGAAGTGGTAATGGCTTCCGGAAAAGACGATGCAGCAAAAAAAGAATATTTGGGCTTCATCCCTCAAGACAATCTAAGAAAACTAATCGATGAATTTGCAGAGAAATTCTCAGTAGAAGCATTGGTTTCACTGATAAACTTAGGCGTAATAAAACTAGAAGACGTCATGGGAGAAATATCGTTCACAAAAAAAGCTGAACTATTAAAATCTCAAAAACTAGAGAAAGATGAAGACAATAAAAAAATACTGGAAGATCTACTTAAAAACTTCGAAACAATCATCCAATCAGATGAAACAGCCTTCAATACAATCCTAGAATATCTGATAACAAACCCAGAGAAATTCCCAGAAGAAGTGAAAAAAATAATAGATATAATAGCAAAAGTTCCCAAAAATTTATCAAAACTGATCGAAAAAGGAGAGAACAATCCTGAAAATCTTGGAACTTTGTTAAAAAAATTAGAAGGAGGACTAAGTACAGTTTTACAGAATCTAATAACAAAATCTTCGGAAGAAACAAGTACAAAAGCATTCCTGGTTTTAATAAATAATTGGCAAATTTTACTAAATAAAGAGACTGGAGGATTTGATATAGAAGAGGTACTAAAAGTTCTTCCATTAAGCAGAAAAGTAAACATCGTAGCAAGCAATGGAATAACCAAAAAATCAGCGCAAGATTTATTTATAGACGACATCCAAGAGAAAACAGATGAAATTATAAAGCAAGATTTACTAGAAACTCTTTTTAGAGCCAGCGAAGAATTAAAACAAATATTCATAAACAGAGCCATTGCTGCATTAAAAAAAGAGCCTGGGGATCTAGCACCTAAATTAACACCATATCTAGCTACAGAAATATTCAACAGTGAAGCATTTAACGCACAAGATTTAGAATCCAGACAAGATATTGCAAACAATCTAAACGAGGGAACCAAAACATTCCTGATAGATAACGCATTAAAACCGGGAGGAATCGGGAAAAAAGGATTATTTCTTTTAACCAGAGATACCGCCGAAGATGAAGAAGATGACGTATCAGACGCAGAACAAATAGTACAAGAATGGAAACTGGAACAATATGGAGAAGGATTTAGAAGAAGATCAGAAAGTGGCACACTCGACCCGGAACTCTATTATTTCAAAAGCTCAAAACCAGACAGAGTATTCCGTCAAAATACAGATGGATCAATAGAGTCTGCATCCATGGAAGCATACATCTTGTTTGGTAAAGACTATGTGGTAGATTTCAAAAAAGCAAAATGGGAGAAAGAACAAGATGCTCCAGAAACACGCCCACTACAAGAGAGCCAAATATTAAAAGATTACAAATACGCCTTAGTAAAAAAAGACACCCCTATCTATAAACAAAATGGAGAACTTGCAGGAAAAACAGACAAAGAGATATACGAAATAGGCGGCGCAATAAAAAATATTAATGAATCTGCCTGCATAGAAATAAAAGACGGAGAAACCGTAGTTGGATTTATAAAAATATCAGACATAACGCCAGCAAAAGATGCACAAATGTCTGATCCATACTATTTAACGACAGAAAAATTAAATCTATTCGACGATACCGGAAAACGTGTAGACACAGTCGAAGCACAAAAACGAGTTAGCTTAATAATTCCATATACAAAAATAATAAATGGAACCGAATGTGTGAAAGTAAAATATCATGAGAGAGGAACGGAAGGATGGGTAGAAAAAGATCTTCTTGGCGCATACGAACGAACAGACGAAGAAGATAAAATGTCACCAGACATGTTAAGACTACGTGATGAATATTTCCCAAGATACTCAAAAGTGGAGGAGACAAGTAGGACAATCAAAACAGGAAAATATCACGTAGAAAGAGAAAAAGGAGTAACTACAAACCATAAAGGATCAGAATGGAACATTGTGAACGTAAAATTCGAGATCAAAGAACCAAAAGTGTACAAGATTACAGAAAGATTCCCTGACCCAAAAGATCCAACAAAAATCGGATTTGAAGAGGTTAAATATGTTGTTAAGTTTGAAAACATAACAACAGAAACGGGAGACAAAACTATGATACCTGAACCAGGATACATAGATGTGGCGTCTTTAATCCCTGGAGAAGACATGGCAGCACAAACAAGACCGGAACATGTACCATACGCTACAACAGAGTGGTCAACAGAACCAAAATACAGAGAAGACAAATCAATTCCAACGGGAGATTATAAGACGAACGGCAGCGAAACCTTCTTATTAGGATCCAATACAAGCGCTCCTGAAGAAATAAAAGTTCTAGAGCCAGAAACAGACATCATTGTCCTTTCAGAAAAAATCAGAATAATCGAGGGAAAAGAATATGTGAACGTAAAAACAAAGACAGGAGATATAACAGGATGGATATTATTAGATGATATCAATATAAACAAAGCGCAATTATCATACGTGAAGACTGCGGCTGTAGTAGAAAGAGAAGATCTTGGGATTATTAAAAAAGATGAAGTCTTGATTCCAGTCGAAGGTGCAGAAAATACATATACAGTCGACTTCACGCACAAAACCGGAGATAGAATAGGAGAAGTAGACACGAGGTTGGAAATCAAGACAAAGCTATCAGACATATTTCCTACAGCAGTAAATGGCGATATATTAGAAATCACTCATAACGGAGAGAAAAAATCTGCAGAATTCCACAACGGAAACTTCTACTATTTAAATGACGATGGAACGAAAAAAACCAGCAAAAAAGCCGTTATTTTTAATGGAGACACAGTATGTTACAAAAAGAGAGAAACTGTTCGCATCCTTTCGGAAGAGACAGATGAACACGGATATAAAACAGTTAATTTCAGAAACCCAGACAACAGCCTAAATCTTGGAAGACAAAAAACCGCAAGACTAAGAGACATGCTAGACACTGGGAATTTACGAGACGGCGATAAAGTCCTTATAATAAGGAAAGGCAAAAAAGAACCAATAGTAGCAATATTTGTAAAAGACGATGGCGATGGTGGAAATTTCTATTTTACAGAAACTGGAAAAGAAAGAGGAGCCCGAGCACCAATATTTGATGGAGATAAAATAAAACTTGAACCAAAAGAAGACACTGAACGCACGAGACCAGACAGCGTTGGCCAATTCGAACTTCCAAAAGAAAATGAAAGGATATTGCATTACGTTCACAGAATATATGAGAAATTCCCAGAGGTGAAAGCAGAAGCTGAGAAATATAAATATACAGAACAAGAATACTACCAGTTTTTGGTAGAAAAAGGCGCAGCAGACAGGTTCCATATGCAAATAATTATGCCTGCTCCAAGATACGAAGTTGAAGAACAAAGATACATGGAAGAAAAAAGCGAAAGATCCGCAGCATATGCTGCAAAAAGAGCGGAAAAAGCCCAGAGAACTCTGGAACAGAATATGCATTACACAACAGACAGTTTCTCATTGAACGAAGATTTATTCGATTCTCTAACACAAAAAGGAGCTCGTGGAGAAGTTCTACCAGGATGGGGAATTTTAGATGAGAAATGGAACGATTTATGGGAGCACAGAGGAGAATTTGCAGATAAATATATAGTAGGACTGGAAAAAGTCGTACATATTCTAAAAACAAATTTTGAATTAAACGACGCAGATATAAGAGACTCTTTAAGAAAATTAATCCAAAAAGGATTAGATGGACAAGTAGATTTTGACGACGTTTTCTACACATTCTGTCAAAAAATGTATGTAGAGAAATATAAAGAGCAATATGGAGAAGACGTATCAGCAACCACAAAAGACATAACAATTTTCAAAGAAGATCTTGCAAAACAAACAAGCATTTTAGACAAATGGAACACCGGAGCAAGAAAAGAAGACAAACAAAAAATCCAAGAATTCTACAAGTATGACAAAAAAATGAGAGGTGCAGAACAGAAAGCTATAAGGGAAGGAACAGTTGCAGAATTCCGAGAAACACCACAATACAAAGAATGGATGCAAAAAATAGAAGCAAATTACGGACTACGACAAGAGTATGAAAAAGAATACGTGAAAGCATCTGAGCATCTTAATTTCCTAGTATACAGAATATTGTTACCTTCAGCTGAATTGTTAGATGCAATAAAAGCATTAGAAATAGGTGTTTCGGAAACAGAGACTCCATTCCAAAGATACAGAAAAGAAATTGACATAGCCCAAGAAACAACAGCAGAAGAAATTCCTCCACAAGGTGCACAATTCTATAGCTTCGATCACCTCACTACACCTACAGCCGGAAGCCTAACAGCATTACCGGAACAAGATTTACAGACTTTGACAGAAGAAGGAAAAGAAAGATACGCAGTAACAATATCTGGAGCAGTTACCTCAAAATTCAAAAAAACAGCACAAGCTTGTGGGGTAACAAACATAGATAGTTTCAAAGACGACCAAATTCTAAAACTTATATTCCAATTGTATAGCCTTAAAACACTAACAAGCAAAGGATGTATAAAAAGGATAAGCGGGAAAGAAAATCAATTGGTACTATCTTCACTGCCTGAAAACTTTAATGAAAACACAAAAGAAATTCAGCAGTTATTCAAAGACGTTCAACAAGCAGATGATATAGACAAGAAAAGAGACTCAATTAGAGAAAGAGCGGAAGCTCTAGATGAAAATCTGAAGATAATGAAAAAACTGTCAATGATCTTCGGGGAAAAACCTCCAAAAGTATTCTGGCACTGGACTGAGAAATTCACGAAAGCATTTAAAAGCGAAGATTACAGAGAGTTGGATTTGACAATGTCAGATATAGGAGCAGGAGCAGTAACAGACATAAATACTGGAAGTCGCAATTTCTTCCTAAATCATATGTCAGGAGAAGCTGCAATGGCATACACATTAGCGAAAATAACAAAAACAGAAAACAACGCGGAGATTCTAGATCTAGAGAAACTAAAAACAATATTAATCAGAAACGTAGAAAAAGGATTAAGCCTTTTACCTATTCTAAGCTACAGATCGAAAGATTTAAAAAGCTTCAAGGAATCAATAGAAAGAAAAGGAGAGTTAACTGATAGAAAAGTAATCAGTGAATTTACTCAAAATGTACTAGCCTTCATAAACGAGGACAAGCCACTGACAGAAACAACACTCACACTAATAAGATTAGGACATCTTGGAACTGTACTAGGCATGAAAACCGAAGAAGAAAGATCAAGGGGAGAAGAAGCCCCTGAAGGCGAAATAGAATATAAACTTTCTACAAACGAATCAATTAGAGGCGTCCAAGAATTCCTTATAGCGGAAAGGAAAAGAATGGGTCAAAAACCATACACCCAGACAGACATGTCAAAAATAGAATCTGGATGTTTACTATCAGTCGTTGGTGTAGCAGGAACAAGTGGAAGAACAGGAGGCCTAGGAATAGGAACATCAATACCTCTTGGAGACGGATGGAGTCTAGGAATAGGAGGAGGAATGGGAGTATCAAAAGGATCCTTAGTAGGAGGAGGAGGAATAAGTGTAGAAAAAACAATACAGTTATCAAAAGATGGGAAAACACAACTTATACTAGGAGTAGACGCAGGATTCCCATACGTTGGTGGACATGCAGGAATAAAATTTGCAGTAAGCGAAGGATGGAGTATGTCCATTATGGGAACTGGAGGATGGTCTGCAGTGGGACCTTATTATGGAGCTGGACTTGGATGGAAGAGAGAAGAGGAATGGGAAAGACAAGCAAAAGTAGCAGAAGCCCAAACTGAAATAGGAGCAGACGTAGTAGAAGGACTAATCAAACAAGGAGCTCCAGAAGAGGCAATTGCAGAAGCAATAACTCTATTACCTAGAATAGGAGAAAAATTCAGAACACTAAGAACAACATATGGAGTATCAAACAGAGGACTGATTGAACTATATAACAAAGAAAAAGCAGCAGTTGAAGGAGATATTTCAAGAAGCATAACCGGAAAAGGATGGGGATTTGGATTAGGAGTAGTAATGATAGAAGGAGTAATCCCTATTCCAAACATTTACGTTGATATCCCTGTAGACAGTAAAATAGTTGTATATAGAACAATTGACAGAAACAGTAGTGATTTGGACAGACAATCACAAAGACAGGTAGAGGATGCCGTAAGACGAGATATCAAAAAAAGATATGGCGATGGAAAAACAGTAGAATTCATGACAACACCTGTCGAAAACGACGGAAGATTTAACTATGACGTGATTACAGGAGAACCAGAAGTATTGGATGAAAACGGAAGACAAGAAATAGACTTTAGCAAATACGATCGATTCGAACAATTAAACAGTGATCTAAATAATATAGGTATAGCCTTAGAACCGGATCCAAAAACAGGGCTAACAAGAATCCAGGTAAATGTACCGGATAAGATAAATACAAAGATCGTAATAGATCCTGTTATAAAAGAACAGCTAGTTCTAAGAAATGGAGTTCCATATATAACAATGACGAACGCAGCAGATTTTATAATAACAAGAGAAAACTTCTATTCTCCATTTGCAGATAAAGGTGGCGTAGGAACATGTATCATAACCATTAAGAAAAATGTAGAACGAACGAGAGACGAAATAGAACGAGAATCAAAAGCGTTTATTTATAAACCTGCCGGCAAACAAGCAAGAATAGAAAGAGGATTACAAGAAGATAGCATAAGAAAAGAAGATGATGAAATGCCAAGTGTCACAACATATGCGGACTATGAAAAACAACCAACACACTTAACACTCATAGATCCAGCAAGATTAGAAACATTGAAACAACAGTATGGAACATTCATAGATACAATAGGCCTTATAAAAGACCGTGCTCCAGAATCTTTAAAGATTCGAGACGGAGTTATTCCTGCAAAAGAAAAAGGAAAATCTTTCGCAGAAGATTTCTACCAAAAGTTTCATACAGAATATAGAAGACTATCCACAAGAACTACAAATGCCGATGCACAAGGACAAGAGTTGAGCGCATTAATTAACAAATACGCAAAAACATACGAAGTGGGCGGAACGAAACTTGGAGAATTGAACAAGGCGGAAATGTCCGCAACTCTAACATACTTGATGACACGAAGTTTCATGGATGTACATGGAAACCAAAAAACTTTCGAGCACAATTTGGAAAAATTCGGAGAAAGAGTTTTGGGCTCATTCTTCAGCCAGTCGATAGACAATCTATCAAAACTGACTCCTAAAATTGTAATCGAACATACAGCCCAAGAAATGGCAAAAAGTGTAATTAGCGATCTTCGCGCAAATACACGACTAGGACAAGAACCAGTAAAAGAAATTGAGCTGAATGGCAAAAAAGTAAAGATATCAGAAGCTGGTCTTGCACTATTATCACTAGTAGGAACAGAGGGAATAGTCGGACTAAGAGGAACACCTACATATAACAAAGATGTAGCTTCAGGACTATTAAACTTCAAAACATATAGACCCGAAGTAAAAGGGATGGAAGGAGATATTGGAAAAGTCATATTAGAGATAATGAATCCATTGAATCCAGAAGATGATAAAGAATTCATGGAATCAAAACTAGCCATCACTACAATAACTCATCCAGGACTCTTCCTGATTTTAGGTGGAGAAAAGGCAAACAAAGTAGCCGAATGTTTTAAAGAAAGAACTATCAAGCCAGAAAACAGAGAAGCTTATGAACAGTTTAAACGTATCGTCCTAGCTATAAGAAACGCCGAATTAACAGGAAAGAAACTATTAACTCCTAACAATCGATCT
>Ga0074195_1000738_pt1 | contig 56857 bp, 56 predicted proteins | sample EPASupsiteHSE623_FD_64525 | JGI IMG/M metagenome (GOLD analysis project Ga0074195, IMG submission 64525) | Bioremediated contaminated groundwater from EPA Superfund site, New Mexico - Sample HSE6-23 | ecosystem: Environmental > Aquatic > Deep subsurface > Groundwater > Contaminated ...
GGATGGGCTGTAAGCTTTGCAGGCTGGAGACGTACTGAACGTACGTCGGAAGATCGCAAAGCGAAGCAGACCGCCGCAGATCAGAATCCCCGACATGCCGCTGACCGACCAGAAGAAGATCGAACAAGCTACCAGTCAATGGGAAAATAATCTTTAAGAAATTTTCCGCACCAATGTTTGCCTATTAAGATGCCATCAAAAAAGGGATCACAGACCCTGGCAGCACCATCGACAATATCTAACGGGGGCTGGAAGTCGTGGACTTCCTGTTTCAGTTGTGAAAGTACTGCAGGGTCTTCGTCGGTCACCCATCCTGTGTCAACGGCATTCATATATATGCCGTCTCTGGCAAGTTCTTCGGCTGATGTGTGCGTCATCATGTTCAGGGCCGCTTTTGCCATATTGGTATGGGGATGCCTGTCGCCCTTCTTAAACCGGAAGAATTTCCCCTCCATAGCGGTCACATTTACAATATGTTTTTGTCCGGTGTAATCGCGCCGCATGAGAGGAATCAACCGGTTACATAATACAAATGGGGCCACCGCATTGACCAATTGGACTTCAATCATCTCGGTGGTGTCTATCTCCCCAAGACGTAAACGCCAACTGTTTGTCTTTCGCAGATCCACCTGCTGGAGATCTGCGTCCAGCTTTCCCTTTGGAAAGAGGTTTTCAGAGACAAGAGAATTATCATGACGATAGGGAATCTGCGACAGTTGAGCAGATGCGCGCAAACCTATTCCGGGCCCCTCATCATGCCATGCCGGAGCAAGGGCGTATTCTTTATCCTGGCCATCGATACAGAGAGACCTGAGTTGTTTCTTGAATGCCTCATGATCTCCGAGAAGCTTCTGTGCCGCTTCAGGCAATACAGGGTATCCCTTATTTTCGTTTTCAATAAGATGGGCATAAAAACCGGCAGGTCGCTTCACGGTCTGAGCGGCATTATTTATCAATATGTCGAGACGCCCGTATTTTTGTTCTACATAGCCTGCAAATATTTCAACACTTGGAATATGCCTCAGATCAAGGCCGTGGATCTGCAATCTATCTCCCCAGACTGCAAAGTCCTCCTCTCCGGAATACCGCAAAGCCGCGTCAACGGGAAATCTGGTTGTGGCAATAACAACAGCTCCGGCGCGCAACATCTGCAAGGTTGCCTGATATCCGATCTTGAGCCGTGCGCCGGTAATGAGAACAACTTGCCCGTGAAGGTCGGCTGTCTGAAAACGTTTCCTGTAATTCAGGTCACCGCATTTCTCACACATTGTGTCATAGAAGAAGTGAAGCCGCGTGAATTCTTCCTTACAGATATAGCAATTCCGTGGTGAATGCAGTTCCTCTTCCTTCTGCTGTCCTGATTCGGGAGAAGTCAATGCAATCTGTGCAGGCGCTGTAAATGTGGCATCAAAACGGGCGCTGCGAATACCGGTCGTATTTCGGGCACGTCTGTTTTTTTCGAAGGTTGCCAGATTTTGCGCTTTTTTTGCAGCCTTACTTCTTTTCTTTGCTTCCGCCCTGTCAGGACGGGATAGTTCACCGGCTGCTTTCAGGAGTGCAATTCTCTGTTCTGCCGGAAGATCCGCAAGCTGTCCTGAATCTTTTACGAGAGATTCAAGCGTCGAAATACACTTTTCAATTTCTTCGTAGGCATACCTGGTTTCAATTTCTTCTCTATTCTCTTTCATCATCCTATGTACCACATCTCATTTTTCGATAAAGGGTTATCCGAATACCGTCTTTTTTTGCTCCTCCATTCTAACACGATAAAGGCTATTATTGTTACATCTTCTATTCCGTTGTCGTCCAATGGAGAGACCCGGGAATTAGACATGGGTTAGTTTGAGGTTTTCCATTGTTTGAAATATCTATCAATCATGGCCATTTGTTTACATATCAATTGGTTGGTGAAAGAAATTTCTTGATGTGTGCTGTTTATTGGTCAAAATATTTTTTAGCTGAAGAGTTTTTTAATGAAGGGGCTGACAAGCATTTACAAGAAAAAACCAGAGTAAGGAAGCACGAAGTATGGGAAATGAAGAAACCCTTCTTCATTTCCGCCGGATTAGCATAAGCGATTGGAGGCTTATGCTAATCCGGCTTGGAGTGGGCAGCGGCATGTCGGGGATTTTGCAGATGTGGATGGGCTGTGAGATTTGCAGGCCGCAGACGTACTTCCCGTACGTCGGAGGATCGCAAAGTGAAGCAGACCGCCGCAGATCAGAATCCCCGACATACCGCCGACCGTCCATGAAAAAAGAGCTAAAAAAAAAGAAACCCCAAGAGTCAGCCCTTTAAGATACCCTTATTAGCCCTTATTTACAGGCAGTCACTATTAATAAATCCCTCTTTTTCTGCCGCCATATCCATGTGCACACTCAGGACATCTTCGATATCGAAGACAAAGCCTTCTTCTTTCTGCCGCCTGTCCACAACCTTGATGTAACGGCGGCAGACATTGCAGGCATCTATGCTGTATACTTTATCGTCTTCAAATTCTATGCGGACAAGGCTATCCTGATTCTCATTGCCGCAAAAAGGACACTTCAATTTCGGATAGTACCAGGATGCTTCGCACATGCCGCAATACAGATAACGCTTCCCTCCTTCGTCATTAATAATCGCCATGTTGGGAAACGTCCCGCACAAAAAACAATATGGCTGTAACCATTTTCCCTCGCTGAAAAACTTCTCGTATATTTCACGGTATTTTTCATATAAAGGTTTAATTGCCTGAAAAACAATATATTCGGTAACTCCATCCTTTACATTGTTCTTTTCCGTTTTTTCACGCACATGTTCTAAACCCTCGGTCAGTATGGTAAAATAACTCTCAAAATCAACGGGATAACTGATCGGGACGCCTTTTTCTTTGAAAATCTTTTCAATTTCATGTCCATATCGTATAAACTTCCCACGGTCAAAATCTATTTCGTCAAAAAATACAAGGGGAGTTCCATCGTCGAGTCTTCCCGCGATAACGCTTTCGTCAATTCCGACTATATTAAGACTTTCTTTAAAAATTGCCTTTCTGTTATAGATTTCTTCCAGGATTGCTGCGATTTTCGTGTATTCCGGTTTTTCTCGGCACAGTTTCTCCAATTTGGAAGATATTTCCACAGCTTTCATGTCAAACCGCCTTTTCATCTCCGGGAAGACTCTTCTCTTGAAGCTCTTTGTACCATCTTCCGTGCTGACTCCTTGCCCACTCCTTCGTGACATACCCGTGCATCATTACCTGAAAACTCCCGGGATTCATGAAAGAACCGAGAAAACCATGGATTACAATGGCTATTCCCCAGGCTAATGCGCCGATACTGTGCATCAGATAACATATCCTCACAAGTATCTTCGGGAATGCAAGGGGAAACCACATGATAAGTCCGGTGAGAAGCATATAAAAACCCATGACAACGGCAAAAATAAAGAAGACTTTCTGGCCTGCGTTATATCGGCCGGACTGGGGTAAATCCTTAGTTTTTTTCAGATATCCCCCACCCTTCTTCAGCCAATCCTTATCATAGTCATGGAAGGTCATGCACTCCCTGCGCCAGACCGATGCAGCGCATAATGTGGCGGCAAAATAGATAAGTCCCACGTAGTTGTGAGCAAACTTAGGGATCAGGTGGCCTCCGATCAGGGTCGGTATAAAGGCAAAGGAGTGGAACATGAATCCTATGCCGGTAAGGAAAAGATAAATACAGGTCCCCGCAAGGAGAAGATGTACCCACCGTTCAAAAGCCGTTGTTGCATATATCATCTCTTTTTTTGACAGAAGGTCTTTTTCCCACATTATTCATCACCACCATTTTTCGGTCTGTTGGGCCCTCTGCATATATAGTACATCCATGCCAATCCGATGGCTCCGAGAAATCCTCCCAGAGTCAACGGTGTTACTATCTTCCGCCAGATAAAAACCGAAACGGGGAACACGGGATTAACCGGCAATCCGGCATATAAAGCCGGGCTTTCAGGGAGTACATACATGACATGGGTGCCGCCCAAATACTTATCCCCGTATAAAACAGCATTACCGCCAAGTTCCTTCACCCTTTTTTTTGCCGTATCCAGTATGTCTTTTCTCTCTCCGAAAAGCACAGCGCCTGAGGTGCATGTTTTTGCGCATGCAGGTATCATGTCCCCGCGAAGCCGGTCTATACACAATGTGCACTTATAAACCTTTCCGGTTTTTGGATTAAAACGCGGTACCTCAAAGGGACATACATTTATGCAATATTTGCAGCCGATACATTTGTCATGGTCTATGACAACCGCGCCTTCTTCTGTTTTATATATAGCTCCCGGCGCAGGGCAGACATCGATACATGCTGCATTGGTACAGTGAAAACAGTGATTCTTCCTGAAAAGCCACTTTACATTTCCATTTCCATCCGATACCTCGTTGAACCTCACCAGACACCAGGTATTCTCCGATAGATCTGCAGGATTCTGATAGCTTCCATTCTGAATTGTATTTTCAGCAGGCAGGTTATTCCAGCTTTTGCATGCCACCTGACAACCTCTGCAACCCATGCACCTGCTTACATCATTGAGCATTGCATATTCAGGCATAAGATCACCTTACTTTCATTACATTTACGAGAAATGCCTTATACTCGGGGATCATGGTATTTGCGTCACCTGCGGAAGGAGTAAGTTCATTAATGATCGGCCCTTTTGATATTCCTTTAAATCCCCAGTGCCAGGGAAGCCCCACAACATGAACAGTCTGGCCGTCGAGTTTAAGAGGCTTGAGCCTTTTTGTAACAATGGCCTTCACTTTAATACCTTCCGGCGCTCTAAAAGAAGAGACCGCAACACTACTGCCGTTTTTTATGCCCTTTTCTTCTGCAAGCTCTTCACTTATTTCAATAAACGGTTCAGGCATAAGCTCTGCGAGCCACGGCAGCCATCTTGTCATCTGACCCGTCTGCCAGTGCTCGCTTAACCGGTATGTGGTGGCTATAAAAGGATATTGTATCTGGCACTCTGAACCAAATGTAGCAGCTTTACTCATTTCGGAACCTTCAATATCCCATCTCATGATAACAGGATTCGTCTGACACTTCGATATAAGGTTTTTTAAAAAACATTCAAGGGGCTCATAGTGTTCCGGGAAGGGGCCGTCATTCAGCGCTATGCTGAATATCCGCCCGAGGCCGCCACGGTTCATGATAAAGGGGTATATGGATCCAGGCGGTTGCGGCCCATCCGGTACGTCGCCTATCCATTTCACCCCGTCCCACCAGATTACAGGTTTTTTCATATTAAAGGGTTTCCCCTCCCAATCAACCGATGCTCTATTATAAAGAATCTTTCTGTTGACAGGCCATGTCCATGACCAGTCCGGGAAAAGTCCGATGCCCGTAGGATCCTTCAGCAATCTCTTTGCCATCATGTTGCCTTTTTCCGTATAACATCCGGTATATATCCAGCATCCGCAGACCGTCGAACCATCATCCTTTAAAAGCGCAAATGCAGGCAGTTGCTCTCCGGCCTTCACGATAATTTTGTCTGTTTTTGGATCCACGATGTCTTTCAGGGCATATCCGTTATACTCTTTCGCAACATAATGAGAATCAGCGCCAAGGATTTTTCCGTCAGGACCTTTTAAACCGTAGTTCCATGTAAGCTTTGTTATTGCTTCGGGAAATACGCCTTTTTCTTTATTGTAATGGTCTGCCAGCCTGTAATAAAGCTCTGTAGCAATATCAAGGTCCGATCGCGATTCACCAGGGGGTTTAACGGCCTTGTAACGCCACTGCGCCAGCCTTCCGCTGTTGGTTACAGAACCCTCTTTTTCTATTGAGGATGCGGCAGGAAGTAAAAATACCTCTGTTTTGATTTCCTTCGGATTCGCCCCAGGGGCCTGCCAGAAACATGCAGTCTCCGTTTCCCATAAATCCACTGCAACCAGCCATTTCAGATTGGAAATTGCTTTCCTGATCATACGGGCATTCATACCACTCACAACAGGATTCATACCCCAGAGAAAAAGCCCCTCTACACTATTTTTATACATAGTTTCAAAGAGCGGGAGAAATGAATAGTTCTTTCCGTCATCCACCTTTGGCAGAAGATGATAGGCAAATTCATTCTCCGGTACAGCGTAGTTTCCGTATTTTGCTTTCAGGAGGCTCACCAGATATTTTGGCCTGTGTTGCTGCCAGTTAAGGCTTTTAGGATCAGCCGATTCCGGCACAAACTTTTTGAAATAGTCTTTCAGCGTCTTTAGAGAAGCAGCAGGAACAGGAAGGTAGCCGGGGAGTATGTTAAAAAGAAGTGCAAAGTCCGTTGAACCCTGGACATTGCTCTCACCTCGCAAAGCATTGATCCCGCCGCCTGCAACACCCATATTCCCGAGTAAAAGCTGGAGTATTGAATAGGCTCGCACATTCTGCGTGCCATAGGTGTGTTGTGTCGCGCCCATTGCGTAGATAATCGATCCGGCCATGTCCGGTTTGCCTGTTGCGCCGTAAATTTTGCAGACTTCTTCATAAATACGATGGTCACATCCCGTTACCTTTGATACCGCATCTACCGTATATCGTGAATAGTGCTTCTTTAATAACTGAAAAACACAATGGGGGTCCTGCATGGTCATATCCTTCAACCGTTCCTTTTTCGCGTCAAGCTGATACATCCATGCATCTTTGTTATATTTGTTCTTTTCGAGTCCTGAAAAAATACCTCCCAATTCGGTTGCTGTCTGAAAATCCCGGTTTACAAGATATGTCGCGTTGGTATATTCCCTTACGTACCACTCATGATACAGCTTATGGGTCAGGATATAATTGATTATACCGCCGATAAAAGCAATATCTGTTCCGGGTCTCATCCGAATATAGATGTCGGCAAGCTGGGATGTCCGAGTATACCTGGGATCCACATGAATAATCTTTCCGCCACGCTCTCTCGCCTTGACGGCCCATTTAAAAAAAACCGGGTGATTCTCGGCTGCATTACTGCCTATGATAAGCACACAGTTACTGTTTTGTATATCGATCCAGTGATTTGTCATGGCTCCCCTGCCGAATGATTCCGCCAGACCGGCGAGTGTCGGCGAGTGTCAGAGACGCGCCTGCTGTTCAAGGTAGACGATACCGATCGCTCTCATCAGTTTGTCAATAACATAGCATTCTTCATTGTCAAGAGCAGCACCTCCAAGAGAGGCTATCGCTTCCGTTCTGTTCACGGTGAACCCTTCTTTATTTTTCTCTTTGAACGTTCTGTCTCTCGTATTCTTGACCCTTCTCGCTATTGTATCAATCGCCCAGTCCCAGTCTTTTACCTCCCAGGCATCACTATTAGGAGCGCGGTAAAGAACCTTTTTCATTCGATAAGGACTGTTCGCAACCTGAAAAAGCGCTTGTCCTTTACTGCAAAGAGACCCCTGATTTATGGGGTGGTCAGGATCGCCTTCCATGCTCACCAGTTTCCCTTCCCGCGTATAAAGGATAATCCCGCATCCAACCGCACAGTAAGGACAAATAGTCGTTGTCTGTTTTGTGTACATTAATTTCGTCGGAAAAGCATGTGCAATTTTCGGTGAGAGAGATATCCCTGCGCTACCAAGAAGAACTGAAGCAAGAGTGGTTTTTAAAAAACCTCTTCTCGTCGTATTCAAGATATCCTCCTGAGATAAAGGCTTATAAACAAACCTGCATTATATTCCTTGTATATACATAGCATGGTTTGGCCACCTGTCAACCGCATTAACCTGCAGGAAGAATGTTGGAGACTGAACTTTTCAATATATTATGCTTCCAAATTTCTCTGGCCGGGGTAATTTTTGATGAATAACGTTTAATTTTAAAAGGTTATTTTAATATAATAAAAAGAAAAGGTTTTATCTGGCTATTTCGAAACAATGCGACAACACAGGTAATATAATGTGGTAAGACAATCACCCCGGCCCAACAAAGTTAAGGGGCAAACATCGCGAATATTTCCGGATGTTTGCCCCTTAATAATTTTGCATGAACGGCAACGCCATTCCTTCTTCTATTTTCAGCTTGAGCCTTTATTATTCAGGTCTTGTATCCACTGCGGCAGCGGCCGTGCCTGCTTTAGGGCCACATTCCCGCCTTCGCAACTGGGACATTTCAGTTCCCTCTTATTCTCTTCGTATATCAGAAAGGTGCGGCCGCATTCCTTGCATTCGTATTCTTTACCAGGCATCTTTTCTCACCTCCATGGCCCTGCTTTCAATTAAGTATAGTATTTCTGAAGCCCTTTTTCTATATCGGTTTAATTAGAAAGATGACCTATCGGGGAAGTGTCAATGAAAAATCAACAGTACATCGAGGAGCAGATGACAAAGGCAACGAAGATAGGGTCTTGAGCTGGAATTGGAATTATAGAACTACAGCTCTGTCCTTGTTACAACACCGTGAAGTTTATTGGAAGGCAAATCATGGAACTGCACAAAAGGAGGGGCAAGTTTTTTGAAAACGGAAAATATTTTCCATATGAAATGGTGGGTAGCTATCTCTTCAAGTCCATAAAAGATGCTCTTCTCAATAATACCAGCGTTTTTGAGTATTTTTTCAATATCTACTACTTCCATATATCCCATCTGAATTTCAAAAGACCTTAGTCCATCGGCAAGATCCTCTTTAAAAAAACCATTAACGCCGAAGGGCTCGTCTGTTGTAACAATGGAAACAATAATATTGTCTTCATAGATTATATTGTTCATAAACATCGTATGGACAATATAGGAGGGGATTTTCTTTACATCACGGGCGAAAAAAAGAGCGGTACCCTTTATTTTATTCAACTCCTTATAAAGCTGGTTATAGCTGAAAAGAAAGGTGTCAAGCTTCAGAGGACGGACAGACCGGTAAAGTTTTCTCTGACCTCCGGTATATATCAGGATTATGCTTAAAGGTATAGCCGCAATGATAAGTGACCAGTATCCTCCGTTCGGCAACTTATAAGTATTTGAAGCGAGAAAGGCTACATCTATAATGGTAACTAAAAGAGCGATAAGTGTTTTGATCCTCTCCTTTCTTGAATAAAATATCATTGTCATCATAATACCAGTCAAAGTCATGGTGCCTGTTACGGCAAACCCGTATGCTACAGCAAGTTTGTTGGACTCTTTAAACAGGAAAATGATAAACAGCACTGATACTAAGAGAAACCAGTTCACAAATCCGATATAAATCTGGGACCTCAGTTCTGTTGAAGTATATTCAACTTTGAACATAGGCATCAAACGGGTATTAATCCCCTGATAGAAGATAGAAAACATGCCGCTGATGAGCGCCTGGGAAGCAATAACTGTGGCAACAATGCTGAGAATCAGAAATGGTATATAGAGCAATGCCGATTCATGCAACATCATGCCGAAAAGCACATTCCAGGCGCTGGTTGGTTGATTAATAACAAATGCGCCCTGTCCGAGATAATTCAGCAGCAGCGCGACAAACACAAAATACCATGCCCGGATAATAGGTTTACGCCCAAGATGCCCCATATCGGCATAGAGAGCTTCACCTCCTGTTGCACATAGAATTACCTCTGAAAGGACAAAAAAACCTGCGAGACCGTTTTCATAAAAAAACTTGAATGCGTAGTATGGGTTAAGAGATTTCAATACAGATGGAGTGTGAATGATAGATATAATGCCGGATATGCCGAGCGATAAAAACCATACAAGCATGATAGGACCGAAGGCACCTGCGATTTTTTCCGTTCCTTTTTTCTGAAAGATAAAGAGTAAAAAGGCGATGATGCTCGCAATAATTATCAGTGTCATCTGCTTTGTTTCTTTAAAGCCCGGAACAAGAAGAATTCCTTCTACAGCGCTGAGTATGCTTATGGCAGGGGTAATAACGCCGTCGCCTACAAGCAGAGAGATACCTACAAAACTAAGAATTGTTACAAATACAGCGCTTCTGCTTTTCCTGATATACCGCAAAAGTATACTCCTCAGTACTATTGTGCCTCCTTCTCCCTTTTCACTGAGACTCATTGCAAGCCAGCCGTATTCGACAGAAACAAGTATTATTAACGTCCAGACAATGAGAGAGAGAACACCGATAACATTATCGTAGGTAGGCTTCAGTAAAAGAAAAATCACCGTCAAGGTATAAATAGGGCTTGTACCGATATCTCCGAAGACAAGACCAAGAGATTTTATTATGCCTTTTGCATCATGAATTATTTGTTCTTTTTTTGAGGATTCTTGTGTCGAGTCGTGTGAATTCATCATAAAGCGTCTTATACTATCCTTTATTCACGGTAAGTTCAACTTTTTTGTTAAACCCTGCTGCCATAGACTAAAGCGTTTGGCGGGAAAAAACTCTCCAGCAGAGCTGCTCTTTATGAAGCAACCCTGAATCTGCAATTGCAAATCGGTTTTCTACGTTATACTGCTTCTTTTTTTCATTTTGCTTCAAACTTTTTAATATGTCTTACTCGATAACAGTGTTTATACCTTGACGAAGTCATGGGAATTACTATATTTGCCTTATCGGCAGCATAATTTTAAAGGTGCTGCCCTGCCCTGCTGTGCTTTCCGCTTCTATCCTGCCGTTACTTGCTTCAACAAGCCTTTTTGAAAGGGAAAGTCCGAGTCCTGTCCCCTCGCCTTTCTTCTTCGTAGTAAAAAACGGCTCAAATATTTTATCCAGATGCTCAGGGCTGATGCCTGTCCCCTGGTCGGTAACAGAAATATAGATATATCCGCCTATATTCCCCGTCGTTATACGTATATCACCGCCATCAGGCATTGCCTGGGCTGCATTCATTATTATATTCACAAGTGACTGCTGAATATGTATCCTGTCCATCTCAACCTGTGGTAAAGTCTCATCTTTTTCGACAAATAGCGCAACGTTTTTAAACCTTGTTAAGTGATGCTCCAAAAACAGCACCGTATCATCAACAATGCCATTTACATCAACCATCTCTTTTTTGGGCTCATCCATTCTCGAAAACTCAAGGAGTTTAGCCAGCACATTCGACAACCTGCCGGATTCTCTATCAATCAAACCGGCGTATTCCCTTATTTTGTCTCCATCATCAACCTTTTCTATCCTCTTTGCAAAGCCCTGTATGGAAATAAGCGGGTTTTTTATCTCATGCGCAATAGAACCGGCAAGCTCTCCAAGGGTGGAGAGCTTATTTGCCCTTCTGAATTCATCCTCAAAGGACTTGATCCTCTCATCCCTGCCTCTTATTTCCTTTAGTTTTTCATTGAGAGCCTTATAAACATCGTTAAGTTCCGCAATGTTTGCCTCAAGAAGCATATTCCTTGCCTGCGAGAGACTCTTCACCTCTTCGATCTCCATCTCAAGTTCCATCAATCTTTTCTTCAGTTGTTCACGGTCATCCGGCATAGATTTTATTACCCTGTTGTCAGACAGATGTGCAGACTAATATATAAACACTTCAAATTCACAGTGGTTATATCCCACTGACCAGCTCTTGGTCTGAGTTGATTTGGCCTTTTTGTTGTAGACTTTTTCCATAAGCCCTGCTATGATGCCGCTCTCCATATCGCAGAACATCTCGCCCGTATTGCCGAAACCGGCGCAGGTAATACACTCGTAAAGTTTCACAATTATATGATCTTCATCAACAATCTCTACTTCGGATATACCTATTTTCAATTCTTTAATCTTATTTTTGAATTCGGCAATATCCCTTGCCCCGATTATGCTCCCTACATGCTTTCCCATCATGTAGAGCGTTGAGCCTGAAGTCTCTCCCAGAATGCTTCTCATACCGATAATCCGTAAAACCCGGAACAGGATCAAGGGAATTTCTTCGCCAAGCTCCGGTCTTACGATGTGTTTAAGGTCTTCAATGGTATATTCTTTCATAACCCCACCCCTGCAGCGCAATGCGCTTATTTTAAATCAAAGACCGTTATTCACCTGTTTTACATTTTTCATTACTATTTGAAAATTACGGAAAAACATCTTTATTTCTTACCAAGCACTTCAAGCATGGCTTCGTGAATAACACCGTTCGATGCAACTATTGTGTCCTTATAAACACTGAACTCCTGGCCCTGAAGGTTTGTTACTGTACCGCCTGCTTCATCTACCATCAGAACACCGGCAGCCATATCCCAGGAATTAAGGCTCATCTCCCAGAAGGCATCGAATCTGCCGCAAGCCACATAACAGAGATTGAGCGCAGCCGATCCATCCCTCCTTACTGCCTGAGCTTTAAAAAGAAAATTTAAAAAATTATCAACATTGTTTTCCTTAATTGTAGCAATGTTATAAGGGAAGCCTGTGCTCAACAAAGACTGCTTCAGATCACCGACAAGGGACACGCTTATTTTTTCGCCATTCAGATAAGCTCCTGCCCCTTTTCTTCCAAAAAACAATTCATTGAATATTGGATTATAAACTACTCCGTACGTAATCTGCCCGGCTTCTTCATAGGCAATCGAAGTGCAAAAAAATGGATATCCGTGGGCATAATTTGTCGTACCGTCAAGCGGGTCTATAATCCACCTATTCTTTTCCCCGTTGAAATCGTTCTTTTTTTCTTCGCTTATAATATCATCATCGGGGAATGCCTTTCTTATTAGCCCTATAATTTTTTCCTGACAGGCCATGTCCACATCCGTAACAAGGTCTGTCTCACCTTTGTGGCGAATATTGATATTTTTTTCAAAATATTTTCTCTGAATTTTTCCTGATTCAAGAGCGCAATGTATCGCAAAGTTAAGCAATTCGTTCATAATTATTATTGTACACAATACAACAGAGGGTTTTCAATGATAAACAACTTCAACATTCAATCCAAAGGAAATATACATACTCAGTATTTAATAAGCACTCTGTAAATAAAACAGCATTTTCGCTTGCTCTTATCAGCACCGGATTTTCTTATTTCTGAATCCCCCGTTCTTCCAATATTTTCAGGAATGCCTCCGGCACAGGGACAACCTTTCTTAATGCATAGTTGAATGTGGTGATGCCTGTTTCCGCAAGTGCAACAACGGTCTGTTCCTTGTTTATACGATGAAACAACCGGAAGTTGCTTCGGCTTATTTCTCCGACATGCGTATCAATTACAATTTCATCAAACATAAAAGCTTCGGATTTGTAGTTAACTGCCAGATCAGACATTATTATGCCTGTTTTCCCGTCGCCAAGGTCCATTTCACTGAGACCCATTGCGCGAAACATGTTGACCCGAGCCGAGCCAATAATCGTAACAAGGGCATCATTGCCCAGGTGTCCGCCGTAGTTGATATCCCTCGGCTCAAGCAACTTTGTATAATGAAATGTATACCGATGTTGTTCATTTAATTTTATACGCGGCATCTTACGACTCTCCTTTCATTACCTTTTCTTCGACCTGTATTCTTTCCTTTTGTCTACCACTTCCTTATTGAATATGTCAAATGCTATAGAAGTTTGCAAAAATACGCATCATACATGAAAGCCATGATAATTTTTAGATAACCACCGGAAGATAAGGTTACTCCGGAAGGGTGAAAAATTTCCGCAAGTTCATATAAACTGATTATAATGAGTGATATTTACAGGGAATGAATTGAATTAGCTGGAAGATTTAAAAAAAAAGCAGGTCCGGATAACCGGACCTGCTTGGTGGGCTTAGCCTTTTGTTACATTTGATGCAGCAGGACCCTTGGGACCACTCACTACATCAAAAGTTACTGATTCGCCTTCGGCTAGTGATTTAAAACCACTGTCCTGAATGGATGAATAGTGAACAAATACATCTGCGCCGTCATCTTTGGTAATAAAACCAAAACCCTTGGACTCGTTGAACCACTTCACAGTTCCTTTTGCCATATTGACATACCTCCTTTTTAGAATGTGGAAGAATACGGAACTGTGTTACGATGGGACTACAAAAAATAAATTCTGCGGTTACAACTAACAAATACTTCCGAAACTCCAACCCTATTATCCCATTAAATATAAAAGAATGCAACATTTATTTTGAATGATAAAAAAGGCGGGTCAATGAATGAACCCGCCTTTTTTATCATTTTTTTGTCAATATTATTTCTTTGGCGCAGGAGCTGGTGTTTTTGCTGGCGGAGCAGCGGGTGCTGGTGCGGCAGACAGAAGGCTTGTTATCTCATCTTTCTTCGTGCTTATCTGATCATTCAATCCCTTCAGCTCATCGCCGGCTTCTTTCACTTTAGGACTCTGAAGTTTCTCTTTAATGCCCGTAAAATCAGTTTCCCACTTTGCAATCGCACCCTGGATTTCTTCAAGTGTTTTTGCAGGAATTTTCTTCTTCGGAGCAGCCGCGACAGCAGCTTTCAGATCATCGATTGCTTTCTGAACATCCTGAACAAGCTTGTCTGCATCTGCCTTCATTTTTGCCTTGGCTGCATCGATCCCGGCAATTGCCTGCTGTACGCTCGCTTCAGCATCGATAACGGCCTGCTTTGCCTCTTTATATTTCTTTTCATCTACTAAACCTTTTGCTTTCTTTAACATTTCCTCTGATTTTGCAAAAAGATCCGGCACGTAAACAGGCGCTTCCTTCTGTTTCGCGTCCGCGAAAGCCTTATCAGCCTTTGCCATTTCTTCTGTAGGCGGCTTAGCGCATCCCGCGAAGATTCCAAAAGACAAAATAAGTATTGCAGTAAAAAAGCAGTAAAAAACACGTCCCTTAAACATTCTCATACCTCCTCATAAATTTTTTGGTATTTTATCACATAATGAAGCAAAATGCCAAATCCCTGATAAAAAAACTTGACATATTTATTGTTGCGTTATACAATAGTTGTAATGTGAAACTATTAGGTAGGCAATATGGATGAATCTGTTATCAGACAATTTAGAAAAAACTTGCGCAAGCTTGAAAAAAAACTTGCCAATCAACTCAAGGAAGACTCATTCTGCTGCGGAGTTACTATGGCTCAATGCCACACCCTGTTGGCTGTTGAAGAAAAAGGGTTGACAACAGTAACAGAACTGGCAAATGAGCTTGTACTCGATAAAAGCACTTTAAGCAGAACCATAGACAGTCTTGTTACTATCGGTCTCATAAACAGGGAAACCGACACAGGCAACCGGAGGAGCCAGCACATTTCTCTGACTCCCCAGGGGGAAAAAGTTACAGGCGGCATCAACGGGCAATGGAACCTTTATTTTGCTTCCCTTTTTGCCCGTATTCCTGAGTCAAAACAAGAGTCTGTAATAGAAAGCATAGCAATATTATCGGACATTATCCCCTCTTCTGAATGCTGCTGTGAAACGAACTACCCCGCGGCAAGTCACGGGGCAATAAAAGAATACACAGACATAGAGCAAGAAAATGAAAAGAAAGACAATAAATTTTGACAAGACTATGAATATGAAAGGTGTCAAAGATGAAAAAAAATGATAAAGCGCCGGAATGGATAATTGGCTGGCATTCTTCAGGAATGGGATTCGCCCCTTTGATTAGTACGCAGCTTACCTTTCAGGACAAGCTCGGCGGCTTTCGTGCTCGCTGGGGAATCGGCAGAATGCGCTACAAGGTAAACCCCGGTCTTTATGCAGTGGGAGCGCCTGATGCTGATTCGCCGGTTCTGGTCACAGCAAATTACAAACTCACCTTTGACAGCCTCAGAAAAAACCTTCAACATATAAAAGCATGGGTTATGGTGTTGGATACAAAAGGAATAAATGTCTGGTGTGCCGCAGGAAAAGGCACTTTTGGAACTGAAGAGGTCATCAGGCAGGTACGGGCAACAAACCTTTCTTCCGTTGTCCGTCACAAAACTCTTATCCTTCCCCAGCTTGGCGCACCCGGGGTAGCAGCCCATGAAGTAACACGTCTGACAGGATTTAAAGTTATCTATGGTCCTGTAAGAGCTGCCGATCTCCCCCGTTTTCTCGAAAATGGATTAAAGGCAGACAGAAAGATGCGTACCGTATCATTTACTTTAAGGGAGCGGCTTGCGGTAGTACCTGTAGAATTTGTCAATTCATGGAAAATAGCTCTTGCTGCTTTTCTGTTTGTATTCCTGTCCAGATACCCGGCAGGAGATATGATTTCATGGTCAACTTTTTTCCGGTTTCTTCCTTACGTAGGCGCAATCCTCATGGGCTGTCTCTTTGTCCCGGCCCTGCTGCCCTGGATTCCAGGTCCTTCCCTGGCCTTCAAGGGATGGTTTATTTGCATCATCGCCGTTATCATTTATGCCCTGTTCAATGGAAACCTTCAGGCAGAAAATATTGTATATCTGCTTGTCCTGCCGGCAATATCTTCTTTTCTTGCATTCAATTATACCGGCGCCACTACATATACATCGCTTTCCGGCGTGAAAAAGGAGATGAGATTTGCCATGCCGCTTATCGGTTTTGCAGCATTCTCCGGGATAGCATTGCATTTAATTAATTTATGGAGGACAACATGATCCATACCGTGAAATATCTTAAAAACGTTGTCACACTTGAATTGGACGAATCCAAATGCATTGGGTGCGGCAAATGCGAGGAGGTATGCCCTCATGCTGTTATAAATATGAAGAACGGTAAGGCGTCAATAACCGACCGTGACGCCTGTATGGAATGCGGGGCTTGCAGCCGTAACTGTCCATTTGAAGCAATAACCGTTTCGGCAGGTGTGGGCTGCGCCTATGCCGTTATTCGCGGCGCTATAAAAGGCACCGCCCCCGACTGTTCATGCTCAGGCGAATCCGATTGCTGCTGATGCCAATGCATTTTTATAATCCCGAAATTATTAAATAGTGTAAATCCGGAAACCCCGGATGAGAAACTATTAGTTCCCGAGTCGGAAAGGAGGAATTTTTCGTTCCGGCAAGAAAATCAAGGGATTGCGCGGAGGCGTACAATATGTACGCCGCACAAGAAAGACCGCAGATTGACGCCGCCGGGGCGGAAAAGGACCCTTTACACCTGCATCAGGCGTTCTTTCAGCATAGTATAGCGCATTTGCGGCTTATTGTTTTTTATGGCTATTGCCAGAGCTTTTCTTGTCCCGACAAGTATAACAAGCTTCTTGCCCCGTGTAATGCCTGTATACAAGAGATTTCTCTGCAGAAGCATAAAATGCTGGGTAAGTATCGGCATAATAATTACAGGATATTCGCTCCCCTGAGACTTATGTACTGATATGGCATAGGCAAGAACGATCTCATCTATTTCGGAATACTCATACAAAACAAGTCTGCCGTCAAAATCAACCCGCACTTCCTGTGTTTCATTGTCTATCTCTCTGACCCTGCCGATATCGCCGTTATATACATCCTTGTCGTAATTATTCCTTATCTGGAGCACCTTATCTCCGACTCTGAATATCCTGCCGCCGCGGATAAGTTCATTACTTCCCGGGTTCAGTTCCTTCTGAAGCTCCGCGTTAATGTTTGAAACCCCCACAACCCCTTTATGCATGGGGGTTAGTATCTGGATAGCATCCAGGGGATCGTATTTGAACCGTGAAGGGATACCTTCTTTGCAGAGATAGATAATCTTTTCCAGCACCTTTTCAGGTTCCTCAATTGCAAAAAAATAAAAATCATGGAGATAGCCCTCATCACCCCTGAAAAGAGGCATCTCTCCGGAGTTTATCCTGTGCGCATTGACAATAATCATGCTCTCCCTGGACTGCCTGAATATCTCATTCAATCTGACAACAGGCAGGCATTGGGCGTCAATAACATCCCTCAACACGTTTCCTGCGCCTACAGAAGGCAACTGGTCCACATCTCCCACAAGGATCAGAGTTGCCTTTAGCGGCACTGCTTTGAGAAAATAATACATGAGGATGGTATCCACCATTGATGCCTCATCTATGATAATGAGATCAGCTTCCAGGGTATTTGATTCGTTCTTTTTAAAGGCCCCGCTGCCCGGGCTGAACTCAAGGAGTCTGTGTATCGTCTTAGCTTCATGTCCTGTTGCCTCGGTCATTCTCTTTGCAGCCCTGCCCGTCGGCGCTGACAGGAGCACTTTCTGGCCCATTCGCTGATAGATTTTGATAATTGCATTTATGATTGTAGTCTTGCCTGTTCCGGGACCGCCTGTTATCACCATGACCTTGCTGTTTATCGAACTCTGGAGCGCTTCGATCTGTTTGCCGGAAAGAGCAATTTTCAATACCTTCTGCACCCATTCAATGGCCTGTTCAATGTTCAAAAGCCTCAATTGTTTTGGAAATGTAAGGAGGCTTTTTAATTGCCGGGCAAGACCGCATTCCGAAACATGGAATTTTGCCAGATAAACAGATTTTTCACCTGTTTTATCTTCCTCTATAATCACCTTCTTTTCTGCGGTAATGACATGAAGAGCAAATGAAATGAGGGCTTCTTCTACCGTTAAAGTCTCGCTGCACTTTTTAATAAGCGCCTCGCACGGATAATAAACGTGACCTTCATCCGACAGCTCATGCAGCACGTAGAGTATGCCTGCCTCTGCCCTGATCTGTGAATCCTTGGGTATGCCGAGTTTTTCCGCTATCTTGTCCGCTGTGATAAAACCGATGCCGAATATATCCGTGGCAAGTCTGTAGGGGTTCTCACTTACTACTTTCACCGAATCTTTGCCGTATTGTTTATAGATTTTCATTGCATAGACAGGACTCACCCCATTCCCCTGCAGAAAAACCATGACATCCCGTATGTCCTTCTGTTCCTCCCATGCTGTTTTAATCATTTCAACTCTTTTTTCGCCAATACCTGAAACCTCATGAAGTCTCTCAATTTCGCTCTCTATTACAATAAGCGTATCACTTCCGAATTTTGTCACGAGTCTCTTTGCCATAACCGGGCCTATACCCTTAATCATGCCCGATCCAAGGTACTTTTCTATCCCCTTTACAGTTGCAGGCATGATTGTTTCATGCGATACAACCTTGAACTGCTCGCCGTATTTCGGATGTCTATCCCAATAACCTGAAAGCTTCATTACTTCGCCGGGGATTATTGAAAAAAGTGTGCCCACTACAGTAACCAAATCCGTCCTGCCCTGCACTTTCATTTTTGCAATCATGTAGCCGTTCTCTTCATTATAGTAAGTAATCCGCTCTATCTGCCCTTTGATCTCTAATTGTGGCTTTCCGTTATACATGGTTTTATAATATCCAAAACCGGGGGGAAATGAAAGGCATAAATGTCTGTGGTGTATTGCGCTGATGGAAAGTAATAATTTTCATAGAAACATGCTATATCCTTAATTTTACAATGATTTAACGCCATTTACACAATATTTACCTCTTGTCATTTTTCCCTCGTTAAGATATTATAAAATAAATGAGGTTAATATAACATGGACTTGGGAATCCTTATCGTAGACGACGAGGAAGGCATAAGGAGATCGCTTACAAGGGTACTCAGAGAAGACGGCTACTCAGTCCAATCAGCGACAAACGGGGAAGAAGCATTGGCAATGGTCGGACAGGACCCGCACAATTTCGACATTGTTATCTGCGACCTCATCATGCCGGGTATGGACGGCATAAAAACAATCGAAGAGTTGAATAAGCTGCATCAGGGTCTTACAAAGATAATACTTACAGGCTACGGAACGCTTGAGTCATCAATAAAAGCGATAGAAAACGGCATAGACGGGTTTATTACAAAACCTTTCGAGAATAAAAAAATCAAATGGAAAGTAAAGGAATATTATATAAAAAGAAGGATGAGACAGTTTATTTCCCCCGATATATTCAATGAGCTTATCGACAAGCCGGCAAGTCTTGAACCAAAAGTCTCCCATTTAACTATCCTTTTTTCAGACATAAGAGGGTTTACACAGATTTCATCCAAGATACCGCCGGACGAACTCGCTTCCTTGCTTAACAGATATTATTTCCAGCCTATGAGCGAAATAGTAATGCAACACAGAGGGACAATTGACAAATACATCGGCGACAGCATCATGGCTTTGTTTGGAGCGCCTGTATACCATGATAAACATGAAGAAAATGCGGTGAAGTGCGCAGTTGAAATGATGAAAAAAATGGAAGGACAGGAGCATGAATTTCACATGGGCATAGGAATAAGCACAGGCTACGTTGTTACTGGTATTCTTGGTTCAATTAACAAGAGAGAATATACTGCCCTCGGTATGCCGGTTAACGTAGCTGCCAGACTCCAGAAACTTGCAGCCCCCGGTGAAATAATCATTTCAGAAGAAACGAAGGCAAAGTTAGACCACACATTGCCCTTTGAAAAAATCGGTTCCCTTGCAATCACCACACATTATATGCCTACCGTATATTACAAATGGACCGGAAATGGTCAGATTTAACGATATTGTAGATGAAATACTGAAATACAATCCCCAGGCAGACATAAAAATATTAGACAAGGCATATGTTTTCTCTGCGCAGGCGCATAAAGGTCAAACCAGGTTATCAGGGGAGCCCTATCTTATACACCCCCTTGCAGTAGCGCATACATTAACAAAAATGAATCTCGACGTGCCAAGTGTGGTTTCCGGACTGCTCCATGACACCATTGAAGACTCCTATGTAAGTAAACAAGATATTGAAGAACATTTCGGGCAGGAAGTTGCAGAGCTTGTGGACGGCGTAACAAAAATCAGCCAGATTCGGCTGAAAACATCGGAAGATTCAAGGGCTGAGAATTTAAGGAAGATGATTCTTGCAATGAGCAAGGACATCCGGGTGATACTGATAAAATTGGCTGACAGATACCATAATATGCTGACCTTGAATTTTCTCCCCTCTGAGAAACAGGTTATAATTGCCAGAGAAACTCTTGAGATATATACTCCTCTTGCCCACCGCCTTGGGATAGAATGGATAAAGGGAGAGCTTGAAGACGAAGCCTTTAAATATCTCTATGCTTTAGAGTATAAAAACATATCGGAAAAAATCGCAAAGAAGAAGAAAGAAAGGGATACCTACATCCATGATGTAATAGAATTACTAAAGGCTAAATTTGACGAGCATAAAATACAGGCTGAGATATCAGGCAGGGCAAAACGGTTATACAGTATATACAGAAAGATGCAACTGGAAAAACTGGAACTGGATGACATATACGACCTGACTGCTTTCAGGGTTACCGTAGATAGCGTCAAGGAGTGTTACTTAGCCCTCGGTTTAATTCATGCCTTCTTTAAGCCGATACCGGGTAAGTTCAGCGATTTTATCGGCATACCCAAGGCAAATATGTACCAGTCTCTTCATACGAAAGTAATAGGACCTCACGGTGAAAAGATAGAAATCCAGATAAGAACTCATGAGATGCACCGTCTTGCAGAGGAAGGCATTGCAGCCCACTGGAAATATAAGGAAGGCAAGGTCTTTGACCCGAAAGAAGACAAGGTCTTTGCCTGGCTCAGAAGAATAATTGAATCGCAGCAGGAATTAAAAAGCAACAAAGAGTTCATGGAAATTTTCAAGATAGATCTTTTTCCTGACGAAATATATATATTTACCCCAAGAGGAGAAGTAAGAGAACTTCCGAAAGATGCAACGCCGGTAGATTTTGCCTATGCGATACACACAGAGCTTGGGAATAAATGTGTCGGGGCAAAAATAAACGGCAGGCTCGTCCCGTTGCGATATGCTTTAAAAAGCGGTGACACAGTTGAAATCCTTTCTAACCCGACCCATAAGCCAAGTAAAGACTGGCTTGGCTTTGTCAAAACTTCAAGGGCAAAAACCAAGATACGGCAGTGGATTAAAACTGAGCAGAGAGAACAAAGTATAGAACTCGGCAGAACCCTGATAGAAAAGGAATTGTCAAAACATGACGTGAGCTTTTCCAAGGTGTTGAAGACAGGTGATCTTTTGAACAGCGCCAAGGATTTCGGCTTTGAAACACTGGACGATTTTTTCGCAAGCGTGGGTTATGGCTTGCATACCCCCTTGCAGGTGCTCAGCAAGCTTATCCCTGAAACCGAAAAACCCGGCAGCAAGTTAAAACAATTGATAGGCTCTATAAAACGGCCCAAGGACACCTCAATTAAGGTTAAAGGCATTGATGACGGGATGGTTGTAAGATTTGCAAAATGCTGCAACCCTATACCCGGAGATAAAATCTTCGGTTTTATTACCCGCGGCAGAGGGATAACAGTACACACGGAAGACTGTTCAAACACTCACACATATGATGAGCAGAGAAAAGTTGAAGTTTCATGGGAATTGAACAAAAATTTTACATATCCGGTAAAACTGAAAATATCCGGAGACGACAGAAAGGGTCTTATTTCAGATATCAGTGCAGTCATGTCGGCAAACAAGGTAAATATCCTCAGCGCCAGCGCCATGACTTACCCTGACAGGTCGGCGGCAGGCATCTTCGAAATAGAAATAGGAAATATGCCGCAGCTTCAAAAAATCATGAAATCAATTCAAAAGATTAAAGGTGTAAGAGATGTTGAAAGGATGCGGGGTTCTACATAAAAACAAACAACCCTGCTGTTTGCAGCAGGGTATCAGATAAAATTTGTTACCTTCGTTCCCGATGAAAAGACAGCTTGGCGTTATGCTGCTTTCTGGAAGTTACCTTTCTTAATGCATCTTGTACAGGCTTTTACTTTCTTTGTGGCCCCGTCCTTCATAATTTTAATAGTCTGTAAATTAGGAAGCCATTGCTTTTTCGTCTTATTGTTGGCATGGCTCACATTATAGCCAATCTGTTTGCCTTTTCCACATAAATCACATACACGTGCCATCGTTCCTCCAATTCATGTTACTTAAGGATAAGGATTTTACTAATTTACATGGGGGATGTCAATAGAATTATCCTCTGATGTGTTTGACAAAGTTTTTGTCGTATCCTTTTCTTCACATTTATACCACTGATCTTACCCCGTTTTCACGGACACACAGTTAAAACAGTTTCCGCCCGGAAACTCCGGATGATAAATACCTGCTCCTCTGCGCGGAGAGACATTATCCGGCAGCACAAAAACTGGGATTGGAAACAGTCCCGGCAAGGGTCGTAAATGCAGTAACGCAGAGAGATGAAATACTGGCTATCCAAATGATAGAGAACCTCCAGCGGGAGGACTTGAATCCCATAGATCAGACCAAAGGCATACTTGCATATATCCAGGCAAAGTATCCTGACCTGTCCGCCAGGGCCGAGGGACAGGCGGGAAATGTATACAATCCGGATGGGGTGATTAATGAACTAATGAATTATAACCTGAAACCGGAAAAGGTATCGGAGACTATGACGGAAACAGTTTCCGTCATAACTAAAATCGTCGGAAAGTCAACAAGGACGCTGCTCAACGTGATATCCCTTCTAAAACTGGTTTCTAAAATTCAGGAGGCAATTTCAAGTGGAAAATTCCCTGTTTCCCAGGGATATTTTTTCGCTGCAAACCTTGGAAGCCCCGATTTTTTTACCATCTTTGATAAAATAATGGATATGCCTGTAACGAATTCAAAATTAGAGAAAATGCTTAGCACCTGCAAAGCAGCAAACTGCGTGGTTTCGCAGAGACAAGGATTATGCATAGAAACGTGCTACCCCATCCTTGCCGGGACGACTCTTTTTAACATCTACGAAGCAGCAACTGCGTGGTTTCGCAGAGGCAAAGATTACCAGTTAAAATGTGCTTCTTTGCCCTTAATGGGATGATTATTTTTGTCACAAGTCGAGTATAAGGACTTTTGGCTTTGATCGTGAATTACTGGGGAAAATGTAGTGTGTATGAACAGCACTATGGGCACAAAAAACAAGGCGTGACCCCAAGCCTTGCGCTGTCAAGGGTGTCCCATTCGCCTGCTTTTACCCTTGCTTGTAAGATTTAAGCTTAGTATATTTGTTTTTATTCAGTTTTCTACAATCAACTCTGCAATTTATGCAGTATTTATTGGTAAGTAAATTGGTGTTCCTCCGGGATGTATAAATCTTGGGCGCTTTGCCTTTAGAATAAAAACACTTGTTGGTAAAGAATGGGATTGCCCGTTTTTCATTTGTGCAAACCAACCGTATACCACCAATTACTACTATGGCAATAATATGAGGATCATCGAAATCCCTTCCGGTCACCAACCCCAAAATTTCAGCTTCCTTGTCATCAACGCTTTGTTTATCTAAAACTTTTACCTTATTAGCTTTTATAAGTTGCGCAATAAACGGTATAAGATATCTTACCTGATTCAGTTCTTCACCGTAGTGGCTTCCACCAATAACCATTTTCCCCTTACCCGTTATTATCCAATCATACACTGGAACAAAATTGCTATGATCAATGTTTTCGTTGTTAAAAACACAGGTGAGAGTGTTAGCATCTATGACAATGCACATTATCTAATCCTCATAATATCAAGCTCTTCCTTAATAAAAAAACTCCTGAATGAATCTGGTTGGTCCTCAGAGTATCTGCCATCATTGAGAATGGGTATAGAGTGGACTTTGTTAAATCCACCAACTCTTTCGAAGAATAATGCTTGAGCTTCAATGGTTGATTCGCTTTTTCTGACGCTACTGCGAAACCGATCGATGATAAAATCGCTATGTGTTTCTATGAGAAGCCTCTTTTTTTCGTGTTCTGCAAGAAAGAAAAAGACTTCACCGAGCGCAGCTTGAGCGCGCGGGTGCAAGTGTACTTCAGGTTGTTGAATTGCAAACCACGAACCTTTTGAGCGCGCATACAATTCAACCAAAATAGGTAGAGACTGACTTACACCGTAACCAACGTTGCTAATGTTCAACGGTTTATCGTCAAGAACAATATCCAGTTCAAACGGTGAAGAGGACTCCTTCCCAAACTTTTTCACGCCAATCGTGGACAGAAGTCCACTGTCTTGGCCGAAGTCTTTCATAAAGTTCTGAAAATCCATGCCTTGTTTGCTTTTTTTACTCATAAGATATCTCCTTATGAGATAAGGTGTGTGATCACCTTCGGGTGAGAATGAGTACTTATATTGATCGTATGTACGCTTAGGTTTACTTCTTATGGGAGCGATCCATGCAAAGCCATGGGCTAAATCAGGTTGTCTAATCATCGACAACAAATCCTCATTCTTTTGTCTAATTTTTGCATCTGCTTCAACGATGCTTTCCAACAATGGCAATGCTCTAACCCGCCGGACCTGTCGAGGACCTTTTAGAATGGTCATGTCCCTTTTGAAAGGAACTTTATCGAGCCAGCCATGGAATACATCCATGATTGCTTTTGATATATCTTTGCCAAAATCAATCTTGTCTATCTTGTACATTAAATTTTGGCTATCAAGAAACATCTGAATGGCATTGGCCCCGCTCACGTAACAATACTTCGAAATGGATGGGATGCTATTTTTTTCTACATACTCGATCAGTGCTACAAAATTATTCCCAACCTTTCCCTCATGTGGGCTATTTTGACATTCAATAATCCCGATTCGGAAGAATGTTTGCTCTTCTGCATTTACACTTACAATGTCCCGAAAATTCCCAAATTCAAATTCGTCAAGATTGAAATTATTTTGCATCCAAAAAAAAGGTGAGCTGAATAAGTTACAAAGAGCCAAAACCGATGATTTCCCGGTGCTGTTTTCCCCCAAAAGAAAATTTACATCTAGTATTGGAATGAATTCTTTATCAAAGCCTCGGAAATTTTCAACATACAGCCATTTCATAATCTCCTCCTACCGTCATTTGGATACGGTGGTGACGTTCCTAAAAAGTAAATATATTTTCCCCATTTAAACGGAATTTCTATCGTGCAGCCCTTTTTTATTTCCATTTTCGCGCCTTGTTATGAGATTGTCAAGAAGTTCTTCTATGAAAAAACATGAGCTATCTCATTTATGATCGTTGACCCCAGCAAAACCTTGACTGCCCATTGAATGCCATCTGTAATGTTGTATTTCAGGCAAAAACCACGCAGTATCAACTTCAGGAAGTCGTCAGTGCCTCAGGAAAAATCCGAGCAGTGTGCATTTCGGGGAGAAAGCAGTGTCTCTGGTAAAAACCACGAAGTATCAAATTCAGAGTCAAATAATTTGTGGTTTGTGCCTGTAAGGTTAACAAAAAGAATCTTTTTTTACTTGTATTTTCACTATCAGAATTTTTGCACATAGAAGTGAAGAGTTATCATCCCTCAGGGATTTCAGGGGGTTTTTCAGAAAAATCGAACATTGTTGTTCAAAAATAAAAGGCATAAACTCCATAAAACAGTTTAATAACTATGTTATTGGAGGTAGTAAATATTATCAATAAATAATATAATAGCTTTAAAAAATAAATACATATCAACTATCCCCTGGAAGGAGGAAATTATGGAGCTTACAGAGTTATTCGGATCTAACGTTTTCAATGATAAGGTTATGAAAGAGCGGCTGCCCAAAGAGATTTACAAGGCATTAAAGAAAACGATTGAAAAGGACGCGCCATTGAGGCCTGACGTTGCCGACGTGGTTGCCAATTCCATGAAGGATTGGGCTATTGAGAAAGGCGCGACTCACTATACGCATTGGTTCCAGCCCTTAACCGGAGTAACAGCCGAAAAGCACGATTCCTTTATATCTCCTGCAGATGATGGCAGCGGGATTATGGAATTTTCCGGCAAGCAACTGATCCAGGGTGAACCCGATGCTTCGTCCTTCCCAAGCGGAGGCTTGCGCAGCACATTCGAAGCGAGAGGATACACTGCCTGGGATTGTACCTCGCCCGCATTCCTGAAAACAGACGAATCCGGCAATGTCACCCTCACGATTCCCACGGCCTTCTATTCATATTATGGTGAGGCCCTCGACAAAAAAACTCCTTTGCTACGGTCCATGAAAGCAGTATCAAAACAGGCCCTCCGTGTTTTAAAGGCCCTGGGTAATACCGTGTCAACGAAAGTAACATCTACCGTAGGCCCTGAACAGGAATATTTCCTGGTGGACAAAGAATTATATCTGGACAGGATCGACCTGATGCTGGCAGGCAGAACACTCTTCGGTGCTCCCCCGCCAAAAGGGCAGGAGCTTGAAGATCAGTATTTCGGCGCTATTAAAGACAGGGTTTCCGATTACATGAATGAACTTAATATTGAACTGTGGAAAATGGGTATTTCATCAAAAACTCAGCACAATGAAGTAGCACCTGCGCAGTATGAGATGGCCCCTATTTTTTCTACCACAAACATTGCCACCGATCACAACCAGTTAGTCATGGAGACTATGCAGAAAGTTGCTTTCCGTCATGATCTGGTGTGCCTGCTTCATGAAAAACCCTATGCCGGCATTAACGGCTCCGGCAAGCACAACAACTGGTCTCTCTCAACAGATGACGGCATAAACTTGCTGGAACCCGGCCATACACCCGGTGAAAATGTTCAGTTCCTGTTATTCTTAAGCGCCCTGCTAAAGGCTGTTGATACCCATGCCGATATCTTACGCGCTACCTGCGCCACTGCCGGAAACGATCACCGTCTGGGCGCCAATGAAGCTCCTCCTGCTATTATTTCCATTTTTATGGGTGAAGCATTAACAGAGATTCTTGGGAAAATTGCAAAAGGTGAAAAAATATCAACCGAAGATGCTCAATTTGTAAATGTCGGCGTCGATACTCTTCCCATGTTTCCCAAAGACAATACCGACCGTAACAGAACTTCTCCCTTTGCCTTTACCGGCAACAAGTTCGAATTCAGAATGGTAGGCTCAGCGCAGTCAATTGCGGGACACAATGTGGCTTTGAATACCATTGCCGCCGAAGCCCTTGACGAAATAGCCACTCGTTTGGAAAAAGCAAAAAACAAGAATGCTGAGATAACAGCCATTATTGGAGAAATATATAAGAAGCACAGCCGGGTCATTTTTAACGGGAACAACTATGCGGAAGACTGGGTAAAAGAAGCTAAAAAGAGAGGACTGCCCAATGTCACAAATTCTGTTGATGCGTTAAAAGCTTTTGTCACAGACAAAGCACTGAAGCTTTTTGAAAAATATGAAGTCCTGTCTCATAAAGAATTGCATTCACGTTACGACATCTATGTCGATACCTACGCGAAACAGATCAACATTGAAGGTCTGGCAGCAATAGATATGGTTAAGAAACAGTTTATTCCGGCAGCAGTTGAATATGCGACATTCTTAGCCGATTCTATATCCAGTTTTAAGGCTGTATCAGTTCCTGCTTCTGTTCAGGAAGACCTTCTCAAAAAGCTGAGCGCCCTGCTTGTGTCATCATATAAGAGCCTGTCATTACTTGAAACTGCTGTAGGAAAGGCACAAAGCATAGATGATGTCGTTAAAAAGGCTGAAAGCTGCCGCGATAAGGTTGTCCCAGCAATGCAAAGCCTGCGTGCAGGCATTGACGCTATAGAGATGATCGTTCCCAAGGATATGTGGCCTGTGCCAGGTTATACTGATCTGCTTTTTAAGCTTTAAAAAAAGGTCCTTGTCTCCTTGTGAGAATGAGAGAAAAACTCTCACTTTGAGACAAGTATTTTAGCGTTTTTACAACTCCTATAAACCCAAGCTGCCGGTTTCAATCGGTAGCTTGGGTTTCCTTTATAAGATTGCCCTTTCTCTCCGGGATATAATATAATTGCAAGACTATAGATTACATATTATGATGTATTTAAAACTGTATATGTTCAGATATTTGATTATTTTATTCGTGGCACTGAAGAGAAAAGCTAAGCTCCACTTTAGTGTTTGCCGAAGGGGTGCCGGTTGCAAAGACGTTTAAGCCCACAATCTGTACGCCGGATTCTATTCCTTATCCTTTTATGCTTAATGTTTACAGTTCCCACAGTTTGTTCGGGAATGAATAAACCGTCAAAGAAGGTATTGATTCTGCACTCTTTTGAACCCTTTCTGCCGTATAGCATTATTGCCAACCGTGCTATACAGACAACGTTTATCACCAATACAAAAGAACACATAGGTTTTTACAGTGAATACCTTGATCTGGCCCGATTCCCCGATGATTTGTATATGAAGCAATTGATCGATCTTTATCGAAAGAAATATTCGGAGCACCAGCCAGATGTGATTATTGCCATCCTTAAGCCTGCCCTTGATTTTCTGATGAAACAGGGTAAGGAGCTTTTCCCCGGCGTTCCAATAATTTTCTGTGGTATAGAAAAATACCAGCTTGAAGGTGTTGAATTGGGAACCAAGACAACAGGCGTTCTTATGGAGATTGACCCCAGGGCAACTCTGAATGCGATAATGAGGTTGCATCCGAATACGAAAAATATTGCTGTTATTGCAGGGGCGCAGGCAAATGATAAAGGTTATGAGGCTACTGCAAGGCAGGCTTTCAGAGAATATGAAGATAGATTCAAGTTTATCTACCTGTCCGGTCTCTCAATAAAGGAAACTTTAGAAAAGCTGCGAAACCTGCCTGAATATACGATAGTTATATATATTACGATGTTTCAGGACGGCGAAGGGAAAGCCTTTATACCTGCGGTTGAGGCAAAAACTTTTTCAAAAGCATCAAACAGCCCGGTTTACAGCCTTTTTGACTCTTATATGGGCAACGGCATTGTAGGCGGCAGACTTGTCAGTTTTGAAATGCAGGGGGAAAAAGCCGGTGAACTTGGAGTAAGGATTCTAAAAGGTGAAAAACCCTCGAATATACCATTTATAGCATGTCCTACCGCTTATATGTTCGACTGGCGTCAAATGAAACGGTGGCGCATAAAAGAAAATCTTCTGCCCCCTGACAGCAATGTTTTATTTAAAATACCGACGATATGGGAAATGTATAAATGGCACATAATAGTAGTTGCTTTTTTTCTGCTTTGTCAGTTTCTGCTTATTGTTGTTCTTATTATACAACGTATACAGCGTCGGAAGGCGGAGAAAGAAGCAATAGATTCAAGTAATTTTCTCCAGGCAGTTCTTTCAGCCTCTCCTATTGGCATTTGCAGCGTCAGAGGAAGAACTTTTGAGTGGGTAAGCGAGCCATACTGCCATATGATCGGGTATGTCTCAGGGGAACTGATCGGCAAGACAACAAGGCTTCTGTATGGAAGTGATGAGGAATATGAAAGGGTTGGCGCATTCATACATGAACAAGGCTGGTGTGAAACGAAACATCTCAGGAAAGATGGGTCCTGGATAGATTGCCGCCTCAGGAGTTCCCCTATAGATAATTCAGCCCATGTTATAGCATGTGAGGATATTACCATGTGGAAACAACTCGAATCCCAGCTTATGCAATCCCAGAAAATGGAAGCAATCGGCACCCTGGCTGGCGGAGTTGCCCACGATTTCAATAATATCCTGTCTGTCGTTATGGGTTATACCGGGCTTATAGATATGAATATGGAAGAAGGCAATCCCCTCAAGGCTTACGTCCGGCAGATATTGTCTTCTGTAGAAAAGGCTGCCTCCCTTACCCGGAGCCTGCTTGCCTTCAGCAGGAAGCAAGTGATCGATCTTAAGCCCGTAAATATCAATGAAATAATCAAAGAAGCAAAGGGAATTCTTTCCAGACTTATAGGGGAAGACATTGAACTGACTGCGCGACTCACCGAGAACAAGCTGATTGTTATGGCAGATAGCGGCCAATTAGCCCAGATACTCATGAATTTAGCAGCAAATGCCCGTGATGCTATGCCCGGGGGAGGAATGCTGCACATCGAAACAAAGACTACTGAGATGGATGAGGAGTTTATTACAAATCATGGGTTTGGAAGGAAGGGCAAATATGTTGCTATCTCTGTGTCAGATACAGGGCTTGGTATTGAAGAAAAAACTCAGGGAAGGATATTTGAGCCATTTTTTACTACAAAGGGAGTAGGAAAGGGAACCGGTATCGGTTTGTCCATAGTGTATGGCATCATACAACAACATAGCGGGTTCATACAGGTTGACAGTATAACAGGCCAGGGCACAACATTTGACGTTTATCTGCCTCTTGTTGACACAGAGGTGCCGGAAGAGAATTCTATGCCGCAAAACATTACGGGTGGAACAGAAACTATTCTCATTGCTGAGGATGAGGAAGACCTCCGTGCTTTCGTGGCAACGGTCCTTGCTAATGCGGGGTATACCGTGTTTGAGGCAAAAGATGGGGAGGACGCAGTAATGAAGTTCAAGGATCGTCAGAATATGATCGATCTTGTGGTCCTTGACGTGGTAATGCCCGGGATGAATGGGAAAAAAGCGTACGACCGAATTAAAAAACTGGAACCCAAAACGCCTGTTCTGTTTTTTAGCGGGTATACGGATGATATCATACACAAAAAAGGAGTTTATGATAAGGAACTTAATTTTATATCAAAGCCTATTGTCCCCTTTGAGTTCTTAAAGAAAATAAGGGAGGTATTGGACGGTAAAGAGAACTAGATCGCCGGGGATTTAAGTTCTTAGTCTCTTAGTGGAATATCAGCCCGAGCAACGGATACTGGCATAGTTGACTATCTGCAGGACTGCTGCCCGCGGGTTGTATATAGAGAATGTTCTATAGTAGTCTATAGGGATATATTTATTTAAAAGAAGGAGGTTTTATGCCGATCATTCAGGTCAACTTAATTGAGGGAAGAACAGTGGAACAGAAAAGGAAGCTTGTGGCGGGAATAACCGATGCTGTAGTAAAAAGCCTCGATGTGGAGCCGGATACTGTTAAGATTATCCTGCAGGACATGGCAAAGCATGATTACGCAATAGCCGGCGTATTATTAATAGATAAATAGCAAAAAATACCAACCCATAACAGAATGAATTCAGCAAGTATAGCCGGTAAGATGTGGTGGGGATTTTTTTTGATGGAGGAGCAAACAGCATTTTCTGGTTTTGCTTTAAATTAATCAGGGAACTCTGTTAAAAACAGTTGCATTTTTATTTAGTTTAAAGGAAAATAGAAAGAAAAAGGGTGGGTTAAGTATCTCGGATTCGGGGATCGGTGAGGGGTGTATGGCAACACCTTTTAAGACTTCTTAGCGGGGAGAAAAGCATCAAATATTGTCCTCGTTTCTTCTCAACAGATTACCCCTGTGTTTTCCTATTTTGCGGCAGCATATTAATTGCGGCATATCAATGCAGCAATTAATTGTTAGGTAAATAAAAGGAGGCTGTTATGAAAAGTGTGGGTGTTGTTTTTGATATTTATGCATTGGGTGGAGGTTTTTATGGATCAAAATCGTGGGATATTTTTATGCGAAATCTTCGTCCTGAAAAGATTGCCGGTTGTACGTTGCGAGCTGGAGACACCTCTGAAACATTGAAAGGAGCCAAACGAGAGTTCTGTATTGCAATTTTTGGCGATAAGCTGAATATTGATGATGTCAAAGAGGCCTTCGCAGCTTCTTCGGAGAATGGGCTTGCTCCATTAGACCAGCGTTTTATGTTAAGCCCCCAATTGGATTCGGAATCTTTTGCAGAAACCGGAACAGTTGACCATGTCGGCAGGTTTGTTCAGAATGCATGGACTCGCGCATTCCATGATCGCTGCAAAAAGTGTGATTGGGGATATATGCCCGTGAATGTATCGGCAGATATTTCTCCGGAACTGAAAACTGAATTGGAGTTATTGCAAAGCAAGACGGTGCAGATAAAAAAACCCTGGTGGAAATTCTGGGCGTAGATTTTATATGAGAAGCGACAAAGAACGTAATTTATGTTGATTAAACGGCTCAGGCGATGTGGATAATCACACGTCTGAGCCGTAAACAGTTTTCAAGAATTTTCTTCCAAAAACTTTTCATGGGCAGACGTCTGATGAATAACTGTAAAATTTTATGAACATCTCATGGAAGTGAAAATATTCATAAAATCAAATAATATTAATAACTTATAAATAATTTCATTACAGGTTTTCAAACCTGCGGCAACGATTCTTTTGCAGATGTTTTGTTTGTCGGTGCAGGTATTGGCGCTGTCAACATACGCTTTTGCACCAAAGAGATTAAAGATCGCAGTTCATCAAGGAATGTCTCAAGATCAGGCCTTGTATATGTTGCAGTATCCGTTTCAATATATGACCTTATGGATCGTAAGTTGACAATCTGCTGTGCCATTGGCATTGGTTTCGTGTTATTTTTTTTAGATTTTACTTTTTTATGTGCCGTAAGCATCTTCTCTAATTTACGATATGTTACAGGTTCCTTTATAATATCCTGGAATATTTTTGTTATGCTGGGGCAATCTAAGTTGGCAGCGAAAAGATAACCTTGCGAAACAGGGAGATTTCCTTCTCGAATTGCTGTCTGAATTTCAGCGGGATTTTTTAAGAGTGAAATCATTCTAAACAGCGTAGGATAAGACTTTCCGGAGATTTCAGCAATTGCATTCACATTGAATGCAAAATCTTCCGGGGTACGATCCGGTGCACGCATGATGCTTACAAGCACGCTCGTTACCCTATCCAAATCAAACCCCCTGTCAGGGTGTTTTGCCTGTATATATGCCATTATACCTTTGGCCTGATCAATTGGATTCAGGTCTTCCCGCTGAAGGTTTTCAGTTAATTGAAAAGCAAGAATTTCATCACGCTGAGTAATCGCATCAACAACTCTCACAGGTATAAATTCCAAGTTCAGCTTCGAGGCGGCAAGGTACCGCCTTTCCCCACACAGGAGAAGGTATTTGCCGTTTTTTGGCGTTACAAGGACAGGTTCAAGTATGCCACGTTTTTTGATTGACCCTATGAGACTTTTAAAAGACTCTCCTTCAGTATTGATTTCTGATCTGACCTGCTCTTCAATAATAATGTTTTCCAGAGGCAGGTATAAAAAATTGGAACTATCAGCCGTTTTCCTTACCGTCATGTGTTGTTATTCCCCTTTTTATTTGTATACATGGAGATATTACATGTTAAATATAAAAAATACAAATAAAATTTTATGAGACATTGAATATAAAATATAGCAGGAGGGCCTGAAGTTCCAGTAACTGAAGGGAAAATTTCATATAAATATTATAATGGATTACTAAAAACCTTAGTAATTACAGGTAAATATAAATATGATGGGGGGAACCCTATACAGTTTTACTGATATAAAATAGTGCTTACTGCATCATTAAAACTTAAAAGTTTTGAATACTCAAAAAGTGTGGACATTGCCATACTTTCAGTGTGTATCCCGGACTCTTCTGCGGCAGCGATGGGGTTAAGACCGCCCACTGCTATCATGCCGACTTTATCAGCCCCTACCGGAATATCCAGTAAGGGCTGATTCGGCTTACCAAAGATGATTTTACCTCCGATACCTTTCCTTATCATCTTATTGCTTAAGTTTTCTGCCTCGTTTACGCTGACAACAGGAATTTCCCGGAAGCTTGCAAGTATCTTTCCGGAATTTTGTTTTATAACGCCTGCAACATCAGTCATCCGGCTCCGAATAAAAATCTCAAGCGGGTCCAATGAAGACCCCTCATAGCTGATCAGCGAAACAAATCTTTTTGGAATTCCTTCCTGAATTTCTATCACGCCGCCATATTTAGAAGAAACCGGTATCCCTGTCTTCAGAAATATGCCGTTTAATGTAATGCTACATACTGTCCCGAGGCCTATTGTTCCCTCAGGAATAACAACATCTCCAATTCTTTCACCGTTCTTTGCCATGATAATCTTATTGCACATAACATATGGTGAACTGAAGACTTCTGCCATTACCCTTAATGCATCCCTCAGTTTCTTTTCAGGGAAAAAGGATATGTTGAGTATGATATTCCCTTTCATGGCATCTATGTTAAAATCGGTTAAGTAGGAAAGGCTGTCCATCTTGCTGATAACGAAATTTACCCTTTCAGAGACAAAGGAATTATTCAGCTCTGACCTTCCTTTTTCAGTAATAGTCCTCCCCCTCTTGCCTTGGACAAAAGTCAATCCATTCTCGTCAAGCATCTTAAGATAATGACGCACCGTTCTCTCGGAAAGCTCAATCCCGTGAGGCAGCAACTCTCTCGAGAGTTCTGTTGAACCCATAATATTTTGTTGCCTGTCCAGGACTCTGAGAATGGTATACATTACCTTGTTCATATTAGACAATCCCGTATGCGAGCATTGCTTTGGCAACTTTTACAAAGCCGGCAATATTTGCACCGGCAACATAGTCCCCTTTTTTGCCGTATGCTTCACCGGCTTCAATGCATGATTTGTGAATACTTTTCATAATATCAAGGAGCATCTTGTCAACTTCTTCTTTTGACCAGGAAAGTTTAAGGCTGTTCTGGCTCATCTCAAGGCCTGATACGGATACGCCTCCTGCGTTGGCTGCCTTGCCGGGTCCGAAGAGTACGTTGTTATCCTGAAAAATCTTTACAGCTTCAGGCGTTGAAGGCATATTAGCCCCTTCTGCGACACAGATGCATCCGTTCTTTACGAGGGCTTCCGCGTTTTTGCCGTCAAGTTCATTCTGAGTAGCGCATGGCAGTGCTACATCAATTTTAATTCCCTGTTCCCTTATAACATTCCATACGTTGTCTCCCATATAGCAAACTGTTCCGAACTTATCGGCGTATTCTTTTATTCTTCCTCTTTTCACATTCTTGAGTTCCATAACATAATCAAATTTTTCACCGCAAATGCCTTCATCATCAACTATCGTGGCATTTGAATCGCAGAGTGTAATAACCTTGCCTCCGAGTTGATTGACTTTTTCTACGGCATATTGCGACACATTGCCTGAGCCGCTTACAGCAACTACCTTTCCGTTAAAATCCATGCCCCTTGTTGCCAGCATCTCGGCTGCAAAATAAACCGCGCCATATCCCGTAGCTTCAGGTCTTATAAGGCTGCCGCCGTATTCAAGCGCCTTTCCTGTAAGTACGCCGGTATGCTCATTCATAATCTTTTTGTAATAACCGAACATGTAGCCGATTTCACGGCCACCCACGCCGATGTCTCCTGCCGGTACGTCTCTTTCAGGACCGATGTGCCTGAAAAGCTCCCTCATGAAGGCGTGGCAGAATCTCATTACTTCATTATCGGATTTTCCCTTAGGGTCAAAGTCACAGCCGCCCTTGGCGCCGCCCATAGGCAGGGTGGTAAGTGAGTTTTTGAATATTTGCTCGAAACCGAGGAATTTTAAAATACTGAGATTTACCGATGGGTGAAATCTTAAACCGCCTTTGTAGGGTCCGATGGCATTATTAAACTGGATTCTATATCCTCTGTTTACATGAACGTCGCCCTTATCATCAACCCAGGGAACCCTGAAGATCATCGTTCTGTCAGGTTCTATAATACGTTCATATATCTTAGCCTTCACAAATTCCGGGTGCTTGCTCTCAGTAGGTTCAAGAGACTCCATGACCTCTTTGACAGCCTGTTGAAACTCCGGTTGATTCGGGTCTTCTCTTCTTACTTTTTGTAATGCGTCATTAACGGCTGACATGTTAATCCTCCTCTTTATTAATTTTTGTTGTTGTTTTCAAAGTTTTGCCGGTGCATTCTATTCAGGTAGTAGCGCAACAGGTGAATTTTATCCCTCAGTTCAATAACATTGTGGTTATTTTCCCACAGTTCTTCCATATCATCCAGAACCTCCCTTGCTTTTCCGACAAGTGTCTCTTCTTCCTGAGTGCTTACAGATTCCTCTAATACATCATTATTTAAGGTTTTGTGCAGAGTCTTTCCGAATGTCTTGAACGCTATAATCTTGTTTGATGCTTCCATGCGCCACCCCGATACAAAGTGTAGTAAGCTTACGGTTTAAATAAAACCTAAAGGACCCACTTTGTACAATCAGGCGCAAGCTATATTGTAGATAAGGGTTTATACTATTATATGATTAGGGGTTTTCACTATACTGGTTGTAAACTCAATGTTATCTGCTTTCTACCCAATGTACCGCATGTTTCATCAGCTCAGTTGCGTTTTTCAGCTTTAATTTTTCTTTTATGTTTGCACGGTATGATTCAACCGTTTTTATACTTACGTTCAGATTATCCGCTATCTGGCGTGTTCCTATGCCCTGCCCGATCAATTGAAATACTTCGAGTTCCCGGTCGCTCAGGATTTCTATGGCAGATTTAGTTGTTTCAGCCTTTCCGTCGATAAATCTTTTTACTATATTTGCGCTTACTCCTTCGCTGATATACAATTCTCCCCGTAAGACCCTGCGAATAGCCTCCATCATCTTTTCTATTGCTTCCTGTTTCATAATGTAGCCTCTTGCCCCTACGCGCAAGGCACGTTCGGCAAACAGAGACTCATCGTGCATGGACACAACCAGAACCGGCAGATTGCCGTAACGTGTCTTAATGATCTTGATCAACTCTATGCCGTCAATGCCCTGGAGAGAGATATCAACAATCATTAAGTCAGGTTGAGACTTTTTCAATGATTCAAGTGCATGTTGCGCACTATCAGCCTCACCGCAAACCACAAGGTCTGCTTCCTGATTGATCATCTGGGAAAGGCCTTTGCGGACGATAGGATGATCATCTACAATAAATATCTTTCGTTTGCCTTTTACAGAGTCATTATGTTTTTTATTCATACGTGCTTTCTCCCCCTTCTCTTTGCTTATTTTCTAACGAACATGTGACTACAGTGCCGCCTTCTATGGAGTTTTTAATATCAAGGGACGCTCCTATCATGTTTGCCCGGTGTTTCATAATGCTTATACCCATACCTGTATTCTCTTTTACAATATCACGTGTACTGCGACCATTATTTTTAATTGTAAGAATTGTTATTCCCTTATCTTCAGTGAATTTTATTGCAATTTTTGTTGACTTTCCGTGTTTAACTGCATTGTTTACAGCCTCCTGGATAATCCTGTAAATATGAACGGCCACGAAATTATCATAAAATAGCACGGGCTTATCATATTCAACAATACATGTTATATTAAACATCTTTTTCATATTCAATGACAGCTCGGAAAGCGCTGCCATAAGGCCATTTGCTTCGAGTCTCACCGGATAGAGTCCCCGTGCAATGCCTTTTGTCTGTGTGATTGCCTCGTTAATCAGAGACACCATCTCACCGGCGCTGTATGCCTCTTCAAAAGATTTCTTCTTCATTTTCTGCTGCAAAACCTTGCCGAGAAAGGCAATCCCGGCAAGCTGCTGGCATATGCTGTCATGCAGATCCTGTCCTATCCTCTGTTGCTCACGTTCACTGATTTCAAGTACCTGTTTTTCCAGACGTTTTCTTTCAATGATTTCTCCGATACGCTTTGCTATAGCGTTTATGAGGCTCCTTTCCTCCTTAAGAAAGGGCCCCTCGCCGCACTTAGGCTGCTCTTCAAGGTAATATACGTCAAGAGAACCTTCTTTTGCCCTATGTACAAATATATTAGAAGATTGTTTCCATGATGTTTCCGCAAAATTTGCCGTTAAATAAATCTGCTGTCCGATGTTAATTCTTGCGCATGTAATCTCAGGGTACTGCCAGGCAGGGGGGATAATATCCACAATTCCTCTGAGAATTCTATCAAGAGAAATGGGGTTTTTTTCAACAAGATTAGAAATGGTATAAAGGCAATTCAATTCTTTGACTCTTTCCCCCAGGGCATGCGTCTTCTTCTGCAGCATTTCTTTTATCTGTTTATTTTTCCGTTCCGATGTCTTTAATTGGGCGATCTCTCTGCGCAAAAGCACCAGTTGGCTGGAAAGGGGGTTTTTATCTTTTTTAACAATTCTTACTTTTTCCCTGTCAACGTGGTTGTCTGAAGATGTTTTTCCTTTAAATCCTGACATGTTAAAACATATACCACAATTGAGTTTAAAACAAAAGCCGATGCTATTGACTTTACACGTCATAAGAAGTATTTTTTCAGCATGTCCGGACAATTCATCCCTTTGATAAACCTGCCTCAAGAACAGACTAATTCTGTTGCACTGTGGTTTATGTTTAAAGGACACAGGATGCTTGTCAGAGTTATCGGGGATGTTACATCCATACCTCTGCTGAAATCGCCGGACGAGCTTGGATTATCAACAGTACGCCATCATTATTTAGGCACCCTTGACGGACGCGATTGTTTTTCTGCGGAATTGTCGGATCCCTGTGACGTGCCTGAAGGGATCATTTTTGAGGGCCTATGGAAACTGTATGGACATTTAGAGGAAAGCTTATATAAGGTTGCTGTCATGGCAATTCAGATTGTAGACTGGGACAGGACACACCGGTTTTGCGGCAAATGCGGCGAACAGACAATAAATAAAAAGGATACAAGGGCAAAGGAATGTCCTGAATGCGGTTTTACAATGTTCCCAAGGATTTCGCCGGCTGTTATCGTCCTTGTAGAGCACGAAGATATGGTATTACTTGCCCGGGCAAATCGTTTCCAGGGCGACTGGTACAGTGTTCTTGCCGGTTTTGTTGAACCCGGTGAAACGCTTGAAGAGACCGTGCAGCGTGAAATAAAAGAAGAGGTCGGCATTGATGTTGATGATATACGTTACTTCGGAAGTCAGCCGTGGCCGTTTCCGGATTCACTGATGATAGCTTTTACTGCGAGCTATGCAGGGGGGGAGATAAAAGTTGACGGGGAAGAAATAGCCGCTGCGGGATGGTTTAAAGCGGGGAGCCTTCCTGAAATCCCTGGGAGCATTAGTATTGCGAGGAAATTAATAGACTGGTTTACAGATAAACATATGAAAATTTAAAATGCCGAAGACGGGACTCGAACCCACACAGACTTACAGCCTACTAGACCCTGAATCTAGCGCGTCTACCAATTCCGCCACTTCGGCATAATGATTATTTAACTTATATGGATATGATGCATATGTCAAGAGGAGTGTATGAAAACTTTTGAATCTCTCAATAATTTTGATCATTTTCCAAGTCCTGTTCTTACGATAGGAAATTATGACGGAATACATATCGGTCACAAGCAAATCATTGAAAGAGTGCGAGTGCGGGCTGCAGAGATATCAGGCACGTCAATGCTCATGACCTTTAATCCACATCCCTTAAGCGTTCTAAAGCCCGATAATCATCTTGGCCTCATCACGCCTGTTGATATTCGAAAAAGGCTTATCGAGGAGATCGGCATTGATGTGTTGCTATTGTTGCCCTTTACGGGTGAATTCCGTCTGACGGACCCTGAGTCGTTTGTAAAAGATATACTGATAGAAAAACTCGGCATAAAGGGGTTAGTGGTGGGTTATGATTTCAAGTTCGGGAAAGGAGGCAAAGGAGACACTCATATTCTTAAAAATCTTTCTGTTCAATACGGGTTCTTTTTTGAGGCGGTGGAGGCCATTACGTTAAACAACGAAAAAATAGGGAGTAACAGGATAAGAAAGCTGATTATGGCCGGAGATGTCAAAAAGGCTGAGTTGTTTCTCGGGAGGCCTTACATAGTAGAGGGCATGGTATTAAAAGGGTACGGCAGAGGAGGCGACATAGGTTTCCCTACTATAAATATTGAAACCGAATTTGAGATTATCCCTAAAAACGGTGTATATATCAGCGAAGTTGAGGTGGATGATAAAAAATACCGGTCGGTTACAAATATCGGATACAACCCGACTTTTAACAACCAGGACAGGTCTATTGAGACATTTATACTGGATTTCTCGGATAACCTCTATGGAAAGAAAGTCTCTCTGTATTTTCATGAAAGGATAAGGGACGAGATAAAGTTTAATAATGCCGATGAGTTGAAGCACAGGATAGGTATGGATGTAAATGCAGCCAAATCATATTTTGAAAGGGCTGACCAATAGCGTTTTTCGGATAAAATTAATATTTTAATTAAAGGAGGCAGTTTAATGGGGCTCAGATACGAAGAAGTGAGCGATGATGTAGTGACAATGTTGAGGGAGATAAAGGCTCAGTATTTCCCGGAGTTAAAAAATGCACAAATTAAAGTGCTCTTTGATTTGAAAAAAAGAAAATCAGGCGGAATGATGATTCTTGGCCGGATCACGAAAACTAACGACCTTTTAAGACATCTGACAATCGATGAAGCCGGTACAGTAGAAGGATACGATTACATTATAACCTTGGACAAATTATGCTGGGATAACATTACAAAAGACGATAAAGAGAGGCTGATCCGGCATGAGTTAAGACACACCGTATTTGATCTTGAAGCCGAGTCAAATCCATATAAGCTTCAGGACCACACCATATCGGATTTCTATGAAGAGATTGAGTACAACAAGGATGATCCGCGCTGGCGGGAGAGGCTTTCCACGCTCGTAGATGATATCTATGAACAGCAGAAGGAAGCCCGTCTGGATAAAAAGAAGAAGAAAGTAGGAGCCGGACTAAGCTAAGAGCTGCGTTTGTCTATTTTTTGTTTTGATACCCTGTTTGCTTGAGGCGGGTTAATTTCAGAGCTGATAAGACAGCCCGCTTAGATCTCATATAGTAAGTTGCATATGATGACAATTTGATAAAGGGTGAAAACTTTCCCCCTTTATCATCGAGAAATGATATAATTGAGAAGATGGATGCTATTCAACCAATTACCTTATATATCAGCTTGTAGGTTTTTACGTGGATAATTATAAAATCATAGATCACGAGGCTGATGTCGGATTTGAAATATATGGAAAAACGCTGGAGGACCTATATAAAAACGCTGTAGAGGCTCTCTTTTCACTTATCGTCGAACCTGGAAAGATGAAACCCGAGAAAGGCAAGAGGATTAACTTAAAGGATGACCAGGGACTTTTGATTGTTTTTCTCAATGAACTTCTCTACCTATGGGATACTGAAGGATTTATACCAAGAGACTTGTCTTTAAAAATTGAAAACAAGAAACTGACGGGAACCGTAGTCGGCGGGATTTATGATCCCTCAAGAGATAAGATAAAAGCTGAAGTCAAGGCAGTTACCTATCACAAATTTTCTATTGAAGAAAAAAATGGTATGCTTAAGGCAACGGTAATTGTTGATGTGTAAGGAAACATTATTGAGCTTTGATTCCGCGGCACCCCTTCTCTAAACACTAACCGCTCATTGCGGGAGGTTCACATCATGGAAAACCTTCGGGAACATTTAAAAAAACTTGATGATAACAGATACCTTGTAGAAAAACATGACCGCATGTTTACGGACGGGCTTGTTTATCTGAATGAAGAATTGCTCCGTGTCATGGGAACAGATGAGAGCATTAAGCAGGTAGAAAATGTTGCCTGCCTGCCCGGTATTGTAGGGATGTCCATGGCAATGCCTGATATCCATTGGGGCTATGGTTTTCCTATCGGCGGAGTAGCCGCATTCGATATGAATAAAGGGGTTATCTCCCCCGGCGGCGTCGGCTATGATATAAACTGAGGCGTAAGGCTCATGCGCTCCGTGTTGAGCGTTAAGGATGTCAAGGGTAAGATTGAAGACCTTGTTGACGAACTTTATTTTAACATTCCAAGCGGAGTAGGATCTCACAGAAAGGATCTGAAACTTTCAAGGAATGAATTAAATAAGGTGCTTAGAAAAGGTGCTCGCTGGGCAACGGAGAATGGGTACGGGACACATGATGACCTGCCGTTCATTGAAGATGAGGGACAGATTGGCTTCGCATTGCCTGAAAACGTATCGGACAGGGCTTTCGAGAGAGGCAGGGATCAGCTCGGGACATTAGGAAGTGGCAACCATTTTGTTGAGATCGGCTGCATAAAAGAGATATATGATGAACAGGTTGCCCATACTTTCGGATTATTTCAGGATCAAATAACGATAATGATACATACGGGCTCCCGTGGCCTCGGTTACCAGATATGCGACGATTATATAAAAGAGATGTTCAAGGCATCTGAAAAATATGGTATAACCCTGCCCGACAAACAGCTTTGTTGTGCACCCGTTGAATCACCTGAGGGGAAGAAGTACCTGGGGGCTATGGCGTCTGCTGCGAACTATGCCTTTGCAAACAGACAGATGATTACGCACTGGGTGAGGGAAACATTCGAGCATGTTTTCAGAATGAGTGCAAACAAGATCGGTCTTTCACTTGTCTATGATGTTTGCCACAACATTGCAAAGATAGAGAAACACAGGAAAACAAATCTCTGTGTCCATAGAAAGGGGGCAACAAGGGCATATCCTGCAGGCAACCCTGCGCTGCCCGAAAAATATATGGAAGTTGGCCAGCCCGTATTAATCCCCGGAGACATGGGGAGGGCATCTTATGTGCTCTGCGGCACGGATCGAGCCATGGATGAGACTTTTGGCAGCACTTGTCACGGCGCGGGCCGTGTCATGAGCAGAAGCCAGGCAATAAAAACATCAAAGGGACGTTCTGTATCGAAAGAAATGGAAGCCAGGGGAATATATGTGAGGGCTGCAAGCAAGGCAACACTTGTCGAGGAAATGCCTGAAGCATACAAAGATGTATCAAAAGTTGTTCAGGTTGTCCATGATGCAGGTATTTCCAAACTTGTCGCAAAGATTGTGCCGCTGGGTCTGATAAAAGGCTGAGAAAAAGTGAAAGGTAAAGACTAAGCACTAAATTGTTCACTGCTTTTAAGGGGGATTTATGGAGAAAAAGAAAAAGGGACTCATTGTAATTTTTACCGGGGAAGGCAAGGGCAAAACAACAGCCGCCCTTGGCGTTGCGCTGCGTGCAAGCGGTCACAACATGAATACGCTCATGATAGAATTTATGAAAGAAGAGGGCAGATCAGGAGAACAGAAGGTGTGTCCGACACTGCTGAAAAAAATAGATATATATCCTTTTGGCATGGGCTTTGTTTTCAGAGGAGATGATCCGAGACCGCATATGGAAATCATTGAGAATGCATGGCTGTTTATGGAAGAGATGCTCTCAAAAAAGAAATATCAGATTCTCATTCTTGATGAATTATCCGTTGCATTAAGTTTGGGGCTGTTCCCTGTTGATAATGTGATTAATTTTCTCATAATGAAAGATGATGCACTTCATGTGATCATAACCGGCAGGGATGCGCCGCCTGAACTGATTAAAATTGCGGATATCGTTACAGAGATGAAAGAGGTGAAGCATATATTTAAAGAAGGTGTAGCAGCAACCCTTGGACTGGACTATTGATGCCTGGTTTGGATTAAGAAAATACTTAATCAGAACCAGGGAACGACATGCACTCCCCTGCATATAAAAGAAAACACAGAAAATCTTTCAAAGGTATCTTTACATCTTCTTAAAAAAAGAGTAAAAGAAATAAAATATGTTTCATACCGAGTTGCATTCAGAAGCAGACCGAGGCAGGAGCCGAGGCAGGCATACATAACAGTATGTCGAAGAGTGTGACGAGGAGGCAACGAAAGTATGCAAATGAAGGCAACTCGGTATGAAAGAAAGAGCATGAACAATTGTTGGTAATCCTTTTAATGCAGGTTGTGAACGACAATACCGGAAACAACAGATTTTAAATTGAATTGCAGATTTAAGACAGGAGACAATATGGATCCGAAGGAAAAAATAATCCTTGCCCTTGATGTAGAACGTTTTGAGGAAGCACGCAGAATTGTTATGGAGTTTAGAGGCCATGTGGGAATGTTCAAGGTCGGTAAACAACTGTTTACCCATTGCGGTCCGAAGATTGTAGATTTTATAAACATGAAAAATTCCAAGGTGTTTTTAGACCTTAAGTACCATGACATACCGAATACTGTTTCAAAGGCTGTCATTGAAGCGGCAAGACTTGGTGTTGATATGCTCAATATTCATACATCAGGCGGGCTTACCATGATGAAAGAAGCAAGGGCAGCACTTTTCAATGCTGTTAAAAGGCTTGAACTGCAGCGACCTAAAATCATCGGAGTATCAGTCTTGACAAGCATAGATGACGCTGAGCTTAAACGCATGGGTATAGATATTCCCGTATCTCAATTGGCCCGGAATCTTGTCCTTCTTGCAAAGGAAGCTGAACTCGACGGTGTTGTGGCAGCAGGAGAAGATATTGCTATGATACGGGAGTTGTGCGGAAAGGATTTTATTATTGTAACGCCCGGTGTGAGGATAGAAGCAAAAAAAGACGACCAGAAAAGAACAATAACGCCAAAAGACGCAATTCTCATGGGCGCTACTTATATAGTGCTCGGCAGGGCAATAACCGACAGTGAAAACCCGCAAGTTCTCCTCGAGAAAGTCTGCGAAGACCTCAAAAATGCCTTACCTGACTAACAAAAACAGTATCATCGAGCTTATCAGAAGTCATCCCGGATCTGTCAGAAGGCTCTGGATAGAACATGGCTATGAGACTGTATCGGATGAAGTCATTAAAGAGGCGAAGAAACAGGGCATCTCATTTAAAGTGCTCCCGAAAGATATTTTTTGTAAAAAATTCAGTGATATAAAAGCCCATATATGCCTTGAAAGGGATGAAATCTCATATACTGATCCTGATGAATTTTTGCATAATCTTGAAAGTATTAAAAACCCTTTTTTGTGTGCCTTTGACGGCATTTTTGATCCGCAGAACCTTGGTAATATTTTGCGAAGCGCAGCCTGTTTCGGGGCAGATGCGCTTATTATCCCGAAAGACCGCTCATGCGGCATTACGCAAGCCGTTGCGAGTATTTCCCGCGGGGGAATCGAACATGTAAAGATAATCAGGGTTGTTAACCTTGCAAGATACATTGATACATTGAAAAAAACGGGCATTTTTTGTTATGGTCTTGACGAAAAGGGAGCGGAGCCTATATGGAAAACAGACCTGCGGGGCGCTGTATGCCTTGTTTTCGGCAGCGAAGAAGGCTTGAGGAGGCTCACAAAGGAGAAATGCGACGGAATTATTAAAATCCCCACCGAAGAAAACTTTTCTTCTTTAAATGTTGCAACCTGCTTTGCCGTTTCTGCCTGCGAGGTCAAGCGGCAACGTGCAGTTGCTCAAATAATCTGATACAGACTAAAATTATGGATACTGAGCAGAAATTAAAAAACTTGAAAGAGATTATCAAAAGCCTTCAAAAGGTTGTTGTTGCCTTTTCCGGCGGCGTGGACAGTACATTTCTTCTCAAGACTTGCGTAGATATTCTCGGCAGGGAGAATGTGATTGCCTTTGTGGGATTGTCCCCCACATGTCCTCAAGGAGAAATAGAAGCGGCTGTGAGTCTGTCAAAGTTTATCGGGGTTGAGTATATCATTGAAGAAACTTCTGAGATGGAAGACAGTAATTTCATTCAAAACACTACCTCGCGCTGTTATTTCTGCAAGACCCATCTTTTTAATAAGGCATGGGGCATTGCGAGAAATAGAGGTTTTCTTCATGTAGCAGAAGGATCAAATCTCGATGATTTGGATGACTTCAGGCCCGGAAGAAAGGCTTGTACTGAACAACATATCTCAAGCCCCTTGCTGACGGCTGAGCTTACAAAGAGTGAAATAAGGGAGCTGTCAAAAAAATATTCCCTTCCAACTTACGACAAGCCTTCCCTTGCCTGTCTTTCATCAAGAATACCTTATGGTACGCCAATCAGTGTTGAGGTTCTTAAAAAGATAGAGCTCTCTGAGGATTTTATCCGAAGTCTGGGAATACGGCAAGTAAGGGTCAGATATCACGGGAACATTGCACGCATTGAGGTCATGGAGGAAGATTTTGATACAATCATAGTCAATAAAAACGAAATAGCTGAAACCCTCAAACAGCATGGGTTTTCTTATGTAACGCTTGATTTGAAAGGATACAAAACCGGGAGCATGAACATCGAAATATGAATAAAACAATACTATCCTGGTGCTTGTTCGACTTTGCCAATTCAAGCTATTCAGCCGTTATAGCAGCCACAATTTTCCCGGTTTATTATGCAAATATGATTGTCGGTAACACTGCCGGCATGGGAGATGTATGGTGGGGGAGAGCGATATCTGTAAGCATGGCTATTGTTGCGATAACATCCCCTTTTCTCGGAGGCATTGCCGATTACGCAAAGATACGAAAGAGACTTCTTTTATTCCTTACCTTTTTATGTGTGGCTGCTGTAGCTTCTTTTTCTTTTCTCAGCAAAGGTATGGCAATTGAAGGGTTCGTTTTAATTGTTCTTGCAAATGTGGGGATAGAAGGCGGTCTTGTTTTTTATAACTCTTTCCTGCCTGAAATTGCTCAACCGACACATCAGGGCAGAGTCTCTGCATGGGGTTTTGGAATTGGGTATGCCGGTTCAATATTATCGCTTATTCTTGCACTTTTGCTTGTTCGTTATGAGATGATTGATGCTATATGGCTTATGGTAGCACTGTTTTTTACCATATTTTCTTTGCCTGCCTTTATTTTTCTCCCTAAAGACCCAAAGACCGGGACAAAGATATTAATTTCAGCCATAGATGGATTTCGTCATACCTGGGGGCAATTAAAAAAGATGTGGTTGGATAAAAATCAGAGAAGATTCCTGTTGGCATATCTCATATATGAAGACGGGGTAAATACCGTTATAGTTTTCTCAAGTATTTTTGCAGCAACCACCCTGGGTTTTAAATCCGAAGAATTGATTTATATGTACCTTATTGTTCAGGCCACAGCCCTTGCCGGTGTTTTTTTGATGGCCAGATACATTGACTACTGGGGACCCAAAAAGATAATCCTGCTTTCCCTGATTCTATGGGTTGTCATATCGATTGCTATATTTTTTGTTCATGGAAAATTGCTGTTCGCAATAATCGCTTCTTTTGCAGGGTTTGGACTGGGCACGGTTCAGGCTGCAACAAGGGCTTTTTACACACAGTTTGTGCTGCCCGGCAAGGAATCAGAGTTTTTCGGTGTTTACAGCCTTGTGGGTAAATCCTCTGCAATAATGGGACCCCTTGTTTTCGGGTATCTTTCTTCGACATTAGGGAGCCAGCGGCCTGCTGTTCTTTCAATAGTCCTGTTTTTCATTCTTGGTTTCCTTATAATAAGAACCGTTAAAGGCGGACAGCCGAATGTTTATTGAAAATCCAATAATCAATGGATATACTAAAATAGCAGCCGAAACATAGAAAGACCGGAAGAAAATTCTTGGTTTGCCTATCAAATAAGAAGAGGGGGAAACAAATGGCTCTAATTGATGAACTGAAAAAAAAGACTGAAGAAGGATTAAAGACATTAAAGGAAACAGCACAGGATTTAGCTTTTAATGTAGAAAAACAGGCAAAGATCGGCAAAAAAAAATATGTCGATATTACAAAACTTCAGAGGAATATTCAAAAACTTTATGCGGAGATAGGCCAATACGTCTACAACGAACTTTCCATTGGAAAAACGTTGAACAAGGACGATATTTTTCTGAAAGAAAAGATAAACTCTATTACAAGATTGAGCTTAGAAATAAGGGATATTGAAGATGAAATAGACGAAATACAGAAAAACATGCCGCCAAAAAACGATGATCAGTAGATTTTTCCATGACCATCCTGATTTATTTTGCAGCTTTGGGGTTTTTACAAACAAGCTTGCTGAGCAGGTATACTTCCGAGTCGGGCGGGGTCATTACCCGCCTTCCTGCAATATAAGAGTTATTTAACCTGTTTGACTTAATTAATATCCGGTCTGTCCGAAGACATTCACAGAATCACGGGGTGAAACACGCTTTGACTTGACAAGTGTATTACAATGTCATATATTAATATGTGGAGTTTTATAATAAGCATGTATAAAATGAAAAGTAAGAAATATATATTTACCTTATTCGCAATAGTTTATTTTGCTTTTATTACTTTTTGCCCGGTAACAGGCTATGCCGATTCATTTACAGGAGATACATTGAGAAGCACCAGTGGGCTGGGTGATTTCATCGGTGAATTTACATACAAACTTTTCTCGCCGACAAGAGCGGAACTTGATGTTAAATTAATAAATACAAGCCCAACAAGTAATGGCGGTTATTTAACTGGATTTGTATTCAATAATCCGAATAACTTTATTACAAACGTAAGCCTATCGGGATCAAATTCATTTTTTAAACTCCTTGGTGGAAAAAGCTTTCAAGACACTATCAGTGCATCGCCATTCGGCAGATATGATATTGGTGCAGCTTTGGGAGGAAATTTTCTGGGTACGAGCAATCCTACCAGGGGGATTGGTGTTGGTGGAACTGCAAGTTTTGGTTTTTCTCTGACCGGAAACAATCTGGATCAACTGAATACAGGCAGCTTTATCCAGACAAGATCAAACGAAGGAGAATTCTTTGTTGCCCGTTTCAGAGGCTTCAACGACGGCGGCAGTGACAAGGTGCCTGGAGGTGCTGTAGCAGTTCCTGAACCGAATGTGTTTCCCCTACTCCTTTTAGGTTTGGCAGGTCTTGTAATCTACAAGAAGAAACTGATAAATCAAAAAACTTCTCTGGCCGTAAAATTTCATAGCCTTCAGGCTATGAAATAAACAATCCAAACCTTATTAAATGCTATTGCAGATTAATTAATCAGGTAGTTCTGAAGTGTCTGACAACTGACAAAATCAGTATCAACAAAATTTGCTCCAATATTGGTTTCATCTTTTGAATGAAACACGTGCCGGGGTGTACATTGCATGGTAAGCGGCTTTTTACTGTCAGGTAAGGTAAAGATGATGGATATCTTTGGATCGTCACCATTTTCAGTGTCTTCTTGTATGTTATATTTAAAATCACCGGGGACTGAAATCTGCATTCCGTTGAGAGATAAATCTAATACTATTCCGGCCTGTGGCGCATGATTGCTTGAATCGGCATTACTGATCAGAGCCGGAAGAGAAACCTGCTTGCGCGGATACCGGCGTTTTTCTTCATTTGTATTCTGAACTTTTTCTTCGGTTTGCAGATACTGATAAATGATTGTTTCTATTGTTGAAGACAAAGTTCTTCTCTCTTTCTTTGAAATCTTTTTCAATGCATTGCGTAAATCTTCGTTGGCACGAAAACAAATACTAATACTTTTACTCATATACATTCCCCGCATTTAAGAACCAAGCTTTTGTTGATATTTATATTGCCTGTTGTAATAAATAGCAATACAATGTATTACATTATGGTATTTGATTTGTCAAGAATTTATTAGACCTTCCTATTTCTGAGAAAATCATTTCTTCCTCCCCTGACAGGCATAAAAAGCATAATAAAAAGGCTGCCAGAAGGCAGCCTTTTTATTATATACTGATTTTTTACCCGTCACCAAAATTGCTATAAATGGCAGGGGTACAAATTACATAATCTACGCTTTTGCAATCTCAAATGACATCTGACCATCATCATACTTCAATGATCTGATTATTATATCCATCCCGACTTTGGCATCTTCGGGTTTGATATCGCCTGCAAGACGCGCAAAAAGCTTCATTCCGCCAAGATCAGCAACGCCCATAATATATGGACAATCCTTCTCAAAACCGAAGGGTGCATAATAAGCAGTTGTAAAGGTCTCAAGCTTGCCGCTTTTCGGCATTTCAAACCAGTCCATATCTTTTGACAGACATGCCGAGCAATCGGCTCTTGGCGGGAAATACTTTGCGCCGCACTGTTTGCATACCGTGCCTTCAACCTTTCCTTCTCCTAACAAATCGACGAACTTTGCCATTTTTGTCATAGCTGTAAAACTCTTTCTTCCAAATTTCTCGAATCCCATCTTATCACCTCCCAAAGATTGTAACATTGCCATAGAGGCCAACGCCGCCGACATTGTGAACAAGACCTATTTCCGGGCTTCCCGGTACCTGCATGGGGCCAGCCTCGTCTCTTAACTGCAGTACTATTGTACGTATCTGTGATCCGCCTGTTGCGCCGATTGGATGACCCTTGGAAAGGAGACCGCCGTCAACGTTTACCGGAATCCGGCCTTCCTTGTATGTTGCTTTTTCACGAATAAGCTGCTTGCCGTCACCCATCGGGGCGAATCCAAGTCCTTCATATGCCATAATCTCTGCGATGGTGAAACAGTCATGCACTTCAGCAACTTTTACGTCTTTTGCTGTTATGCCGGCCATTTTGTATGCCTCTGCTGCTGCTCCGTAACCCACGCTTAATCCTTTGGCAAAATCAGGTCTTGCAGCCATATTGACTGCCTCGGAAGCAGCGCCTATGCCGAGTATCCATACAGGTTTCTTTGAAAAAGCCTTTGCTTTCTCTGCATTTGCCAGAATTACGCAGGAAGCGCCGTCCGCATTGGCACATGCATCACCGACCCGTAATGGCCATGCGACAGCACCTGCCATTCTGGCGTCCGGGTTTTTCGGATCAAAGTCTTCTGCCTTAACGCCCTTACGGTAAACTGCCCTTTCGTTAGTCTGACCATAAGTTCCAGATTTAATACGCACATCTCTAAGATCATCATGGGTCAGACCGTTTTTTGCCATATAGGCCTGTGCATATAGTGCATAATAAGCCGGCATCATGGTTCCGAATGGCGCTTCCCACTGAATATCAGCGCCGCGGCCCATTCTTTCCTGTGATTCGGCGGAAGTAATCTCCGACATCTTCTGGAAGCCGACAACAGCCACCGCATCATGCAATCCGGCCTTAATCATACTGTATGCCACCTTTAAACCACTGCTGCTTGATGAACAAACAGTCTCAATATAAAAGGTCGGCTGGGGAATGAGTCCAAGATACTCTGCCAGAACGCCTGCCGGTGATCTCTGCTTGTCATATTCTGGTGCTGAGCAAAAAACAGAAGCTGCAATATCTTTCTGTGTCATGCCTGCATCCTGTATCGCTTCCCTGAAAGCCTCAAAGGCCAGTTCCCTGATCGAGCCTTCGTAGCCCCTGACAAACGAAGTCTGACCAACTCCAATAACTGCTACATCTTTTGCCATAAACTTCCCTCCTTCTTTTACTGTTTTTTTGTGTTTTTGTTTCTCTGGTATGTTTTAACAAAACGGTTATGTGTGCCCATGTCCTTTGAAAAGGCATGTGTACCGTCATTTCTGGATACAAAATATAAATAGTCAACTGGCGCAGGGTAAAGTGCTGCCATAATTGAATTTTTATCTGGATTACAAATCGGACCCTTTGGCAGCCCCTTTAATTTATATGTGTTATAAGGGGTTGGCGTGATAAGGTCTGTTTTTGTTATCGGGCTGGAAAACGCGCCTGTTCCGTATGTCACGGTAGGGTCGCAGCCGAGCGACATATCGCTTCTTAGTCTATTATGAAAAACTGCCGAAATCAATGGCTTCTCTTCTTTCTTTTTTGCCTCTTTTTCTATCATGGACGCAAGGGTTAATGTCTGATAAATATTCATTTTTAATTCACTCATTCTGTCCCGTATACCTTCTTTTTCAAAAATCTTGAAAGTTCTCTGAACAATCCTTTCTATAAACCTGTCTATTTCAATTTCTTTGCTATAAAAATATGTATCCGGTGAAAGATAACCCTCCAGGGAACCGGAGTCTATTTTTAATCGACCGAGAAAATCACGGTTTGTTGCGAGGCGCATGAATTCATCTTTTTCTGTTATCTTTGCATTTTGCATTGCTTCCGCAACATTATATATATTGTAACCTTCAATAATCTTCAATGTATATATATTTCTCTCACCGTACTTCATTTTCATAATAATATCAATGGTAGACATGTTTCTGCTCAGATCATATTCGCCTGCTATGAGTTTGCTTCCGGTAAGAAACGAATAAAGTACAAAAAGGCTGGAAGAGTATATAATGCCTTCATCCTTCAGGAGGCAGGCTATGTTATACAAGCTTGTCCCGTTTTTTACAACAACTTTGACAGGCTGATTTTCTGTACTCCTTGGCATACTTCCAAAGATCAGGATTTGCATTATCAGGAATAATACTACTGCAATTATGATCGTTTTTTTATATTGTTTCGCGGGCATTCAAGCATCCCCGTAGTATTATTTTATGATGACATTGCGAAAAAAGTGTCTTCTCTTTTTGTGTTTCCTGTTGGCCATTTCAAATATCCGGTCGGCCTATGTTTCTTCGCCTGTATCAAGACATAAAGCGCGCATTTATTTATATATCCGCTGTATTATAGCAGTTTTTGGTTAAGATTCAACAGGAAAAGTTAACAGAAGATCAGGGCAAATCCCCCACTGCCTTGAAAACAGTGAGACTTGCCATCCAAATAGTTTCCATCCGGAAATTCCGACAGTTATTTCTGTTGACCTCTGTTATGAACAGGCTATAATATTCTATTGCATAATGAAAATCCTGGTTATATTTTGAAAAACATCAGTCAAATCGCTGCATTGGTTCTTTCAGTTTTCTGTATATCGGGGTGTTTTATTGTCTCTGCGGTATGGGCACAACAGTCCCCCGAAAGCTCCCGGATAGAAGCAGAAAAACATTCCGATATTGAAGGACTTTCACGTCTGGGTCGCAGGACCACAGAAGTTTTCAGGCCCGGGACTGAAGACATAGCCGCCCCTGCATCTCCCGGAGACGACGCATTAGGGCAACAATATCTTCTTAAACGAAAACAGGAATATGAACCTTTTTCTGTTTTCGGAAATCTTGCAGGGAACTGGACAAGTAATGTAGCCCTGACAAAAAACAATCCCCAGTCCGATAATTACATGGTTACCACGACAGGGGTTTCGTATCAGCCCATAATACGCCCCAATCTGCTTGGAGAAATTACTTTTGTACAGCAATGGTTTCGTTACGATAAGTTTACGGATATGAATTTTGACAGCATGAATGTGGGGGCCGGGCTTTCCTATGCCATACCGGAACTTTCCAATCTGGCAGTTTTTGGCCGGTACAACTATAACAGGCTTACTGAAGCGGATGGAGCAAGTGAGTATTTTCGTAATCACAGCATAACACTCGGTTTTTTTAAAATGTTTCCGCTGGCAAGGGCGCACTATCTCTACGGAGGTTATTCAAGCCAGTTCGGATTTTCGGACCCGAAGATTTATCAAAGAGACTATCACTCTGCTGTTGCAGGGTACAACCTTGACATTACGTCAAAACTATCTGTTGATGTTAGCTTTCGTTTTTCATACATTCCTTACCAGGAGGATGGCCGCGAGGATTATAACGAGTCTGTTTCCCTTGGAATTACTTATAAGCCAAAACCCTGGTTGATGCTGACATTTTCAAGCTTTGCAGCATCCAACCAGTCAAAAAATGGTGTTTTTGAATATAACGTAGTAAATTTAGCCCCTAACATCGGGATAAAGATTAAATTTTAAGGGAGCTGCTGGATGTTTTCTCTTCTCAAGAAAACTTCAAAGATTCATTGCAGATATAATATTGCCCTTTTCCTGCTTCTTATATTTATAACATGCTCAACAACTCTGTTGTATAGTCAGACCCCGAGCAGCGCTGTTATCACATTCATAAGCGGAGAAGCGGGACTGTCAAAGAACGGTTTGCCTCCTGAGCCCGGAAAAGTGAACGATGCTGTTCAGGCAGGCGGGAAGATTTTTACCGGAGGGGATTCCAGGACAGAGATTGTCTTTCCTGACAAGACACTGGCCAGGCTGGGCTCGAATACTGTGCTGAACATGGATAATAAAGCCGGGAGTTTTACGTTAGAACGCGGCACGCTCCTTATGCAGGTTCTAAAAGGCGCTGCCCCGGTAAACATCATAACCGGCAATGTTTCCTATGAGGCAGACAGAGCAACTGTTCTGGTTGAGCATGTTCCTGAAGGTTTCTCGAAGTTCATAACAGTTGAAGGGGCAGCCAGGGCTTCAATAAGCAGCCGGTTCGGCGAAAGAATACCTGTAGATGCGGGCAGAATGCTTATTTTGCCTCCGGGGTCAAAGAACCTGCCGGACCCTGTTGATGTAGATTTAAAACGTCTGATTCAGACATCAACGCTTATCCGGTTGAAGGGAGATATCAGGGAAGATAAGGGTGTTTCACCGTTCAATCCGGAAAACATAAATAATGCCGTCCTGGAACAGCAAAAAGTAATTTCGGCAGGCACACTGATAAATACGAATCTTGTTATGTTGTCCGGCGCAAGCTTAGTCATTGCATCCGACAATCTCCTGAAGACCCTTGAAAGCAGATCGGATGTACTTCTTGATGCCTCGAAGCTCGGCACGTTTGCCCTTGGTCCAGGTGATACCGTAGATATGAGCGGACAGCTTTCACGGAACGACATTCCCATTGTTACAGGCAATATACTGGGCAGTCCGGCTTTTACTGTATTTGATTTCAATAATCTTGATATTGCGGGCAACTTTGGTGTTTCTGCATCTGCCGGAACGGCAGGCAAGCTTGAACTGGATTCGCAAAACAACATCAATATCACACAACCATTTACCGTAAACTCCGATCTGTCAACCCTGAAACTTGCCGCGTTAAACGGTTCCGTCAATATCAATCAAACCATCTCGGCATCGATACCTGCCCTGTCAATTACAGACAGGGCAAAGCTTACCCAGGGATTGAACGATTACTACGGTGTAGATAAATGGCAGGCTTACGCGCCGATTGCAGTTGGCACAAAAATTGTGCACGGTGGAACATCTAATGCGGCGAGCACTACTGTGGCCTATTCAAATTATTTTGCATCAGAACAGGCAAAATGGGATGCCATGTCAGGGTCAAGCGCAGATGCCCGTTTATATAACGGATTCACCCAGGTAGCTCCCTTCCGCAGAACAACTGATATCGGTAATTTTACATACAGGCCCTATGTCATTACTTATGATGTTATGCGCCCGCTGCCGGTTACATATGCCCTTGTGAGCAATAACCCTCAGCACAACACAACAGGCGGTCAAGGCGGGCACGACCAGTATTTTACGCCGTTTAAAAGACAGGACCTCATCAGGCTGGGGTATATAAAGCCTGTTGAATCGGTGGCGGCTATAAACACCGTTACGGACATACCGCGATACGCTGCCCTTACAACAAGAACCACAACACAGAATGAATTGAACACCCTTGCGCAAAACGATTATTATACATATTTCAATACATCGGCGCCGGATCAGCTTGCTGAAGCAGAGAGGCTAAGATTGGAGGCAATCGCCCTCCAAAACAATAAATCCCGCTCGTCACAGGAGCTAATTGTGAATGCAAGGGGCTCAGGCGGTGATATAACGCTTAACGCAAACGCAAATATAGACGGATTCGCAAAGGTAGGGTTTACAGCAGATCGGAATATCACAATAGGCGGAGGAATATGGGGCACAGATACGTTTTCTGCAACCGCCGGTGGAGATTTCTCACTCGTTAGCGGAGCGCTTATCGAGGCATTTACCGACAACCGGTTAACAGGCGGCGGGTCGATAGGATTGAACAGTACAGGGAAAATTGATATTGCCGGCAGAGTGCAGGCCATCAATTCGCCCTGGGTTATGTTTATGGGCACATCCGGCGAACAACCGGGAAGCATAACCATGAACAGCCAGAAATCAGATCCTGACTCAATTGCAATAGATATAAAAAGCACCGGACAGATTCTTGCATTACTGAGTGCGGCTATTCCTGCTGTGGGCCGTGCAAAAGTTGAGCTCACATCAGCCGGAGGCAAAATCCAAATCGATGGGTTAAAAGACGGCGGTGTGAATTACGGCAAGAATATTGTTGCCGATTATGGCGATCTCAGCATTGTTAATAACGGAACAAAGGGGATTATTGACATCCTCAGCGGAGCAGGACTTCAGGCTGATATCATTAAGATAGGGGCTCTTGGGACTCAGGGGGTTCTAAATATTTATGCTGGAAGCAAGATGGACGCCAATACCCAGATAAAACTTTTTGGCGGTGAACTGTCAGGCGGAGCAGTAGTATTCGGCGGCAGCGGTACGGTAACGCTTACATCGCCTGCAATTGTGGTAAGCGCCGATAAGGTACAGGTAAATACCGGCGTGCATGTGAATACCAGCACGGTTGCGGCTGATGTTTATGCCAATAAGCGGCACTGGACACCAACACAGGGCGGTGATGCAAGTTCCACCCAACTTGGCACATGGTCGACTACACCGAACAGAGCAGGTACTCCAAAAACCGCAGGAAGTTTCTGAGCCTGATCCGCTTCACGCCTGTCCTCGCTTGACGGGGGCTTGTCCTCGCTTGACGGGGGCTTGTCCTCGCTTGACGGGGGCTTGTCCTCGCTTGACGGGGGCTTGTCCTCCCGAAGGGAGGGCTTCACGGTCTATATCCACTGTACGGAACGGTCGCGACCGTTCCCTGCGTTCACGATCTTTCTCAAATCTGTGGCGGTCTTTTCCTGCCGTATGGGATTTTGGGCATCTCCTGCTGGACATGATCGCAGAAGACCTCCAACTCTTCAAGGAATTTTTCAACGTCTTCT
>Ga0074195_1000739_pt1 | contig 56774 bp, 45 predicted proteins | sample EPASupsiteHSE623_FD_64525 | JGI IMG/M metagenome (GOLD analysis project Ga0074195, IMG submission 64525) | Bioremediated contaminated groundwater from EPA Superfund site, New Mexico - Sample HSE6-23 | ecosystem: Environmental > Aquatic > Deep subsurface > Groundwater > Contaminated ...
CAGGATTGCCAAAACCAAAAAGTCCAAATCGCAAAACCCACGCTATCATACTGAATATCATTACCTTTTTAATCCCAAATTTCCGTAGGAAAAAGGGGATGGTTAGGATGAAAAGGGTTTCCGAAATTTGCGAAATCGACATGATGATGGCCGGGTATTTAACTGCAAGCAGGTCCTTATATATAGGAATTTTTGCGAAATCATGCAAAAAGGTATCGCCGTAGGCATTTGTCAATTGCAACGAAGCGCCAAGCAGCATGGCAAAGATGAAGAAGACAGCCATTTTTGTACTCTTGAAAAGGGCGAAAGCGTTCAGTCCCATCGCACTGGCAAACGACTTCTTATGTCCCTGGCCAAGTGGCGGGCATTTTGGCAGGGTAAAGGAATAGATCCCGAGGAAAAGGGAGGCGGCAGAAGCAACATAAAATTGTGCCGCCGATGTTTCAAGGCCGGTCAGGCTGATGATCCAAAGCGCGACAATAAATCCGACGGTACCCCAAACCCTGATGGGTGGATATTCCTTAATGATATCCATATGATTACTCTTCAGGGTAGAATAAGCAACCGTGATGGAGAGTGAAATGGTGGGCATGTAAAAAATCATGTTCACCAGCATGATCCAGAACATGGTTGAGGGATCGTTGACCACCGGGACAAAGAACAGGATGATGGCCCCCATGATATGAAATATGCCATAGAGTCTCTCGGCATTGACCCACCTGTCGGCGATGATTCCGGCAATGGCAGGCATGAACAGGGAGGCGATCCCCATGGTAGAGAAGATGGCGCCAAACTCCGTTCCTGACCAGTGTTTGGTCTGAAACCAATACGCTCCGATGGTCAGGAGCCATGAACCCCAGATGAAGAACTGCAGAAAATTCAGAAGTATTAACCGTTGTTTTATCGCCATCAGCTGATCATTTTAAGAGTAATTAATATTGGAGGGGGTATTTACTTGTGCTTGTTCAGCTCGTCCCTGATCTTGGAAGCCTTTTCGTATTCTTCATTTTCGATGGCGGCCTGGAGCATTTCCCTGAGTTCGGTGATGGTGGCGTCGGCAAAGGAGGTATGATCGACGTTCTCATTTTCAAGTTTCTGATCCTCAGACTTCACAAACTCTGCTTCTTCTTCCATGAGAATACCGGCAGCCACCATGATGCTTTCGTAGGTATAAACAGGGCAACTGAACCTCAGTGCCAGTGCAATGGCATCGGAGGTACGAGAATCGACCTCTTGTTCCTCCTTTCCGTCGCTACATACCAATTTGGCATAAAACACCCCTTCACTGAATTTATTGATCACTACTTCGGTAACTTCAATATGATAAACATCGGCGAAGGCTTTGAAGAGATCATGGGTTAATGGGCGCGGGGTTCTTATTTTTTCGAGTTCAATGGCGATGGCCTGGGCTTCGAATCCCCCGATGATAATAGGTAAACGACGCTTTCCATCTCGTTCGCCCAGGATCAGGGCATAGGCGCCGCTTTGCGACTGGCTGTAGGACATTCCGATGATATCTAACCTGATTTTCTCCATCTTTTAAGCCCGGGTTTTACTAAGTACAAACCTACGGGAATTTTACGGAACCGACAAAAAGATGTTCAAAAATTCTATGTTTTCTCGAAATTCTGTTTATTTTTGTCAAAACTACAAATAATTAAATAGGTGAATATGAAAAGAACCGTTACACTGCTCACGACTTTGCTGTTACCATTCCTGACGATGGCAAGCGAAGCAAATCTTGTGATTCCTGCCGGGATTAAAGATCAGTCGCTCCTTTACTGGGGTTTTCTGATCACGATCGCAGGGTTATTTTTTGGATTTTACCAATATCTCCAGGTAAAGAAAATTTATGCACATAAATCGATGCTGGATGTTGCGCAGGTGATTTTCGAAACTGCAAAGACCTATCTCGTTCAGCAGGGAAAATTTTTAGTGATTCTTTTTATTTTTATTGGCTCTGCCGTTGCTTTTTATTTCGGATGGCTTTCAGAGGCCCATTTTGGAATCGGCGGTGTTTTGATGATCCTCGGATGGACCGTGATCGGGATACTTGGTTCATACAGTGTTGCCTGGTTTGGAATCAGGATGAACACCCTGGCCAATTCAAGGATGGCATTTGCATCGCTTGAAAGGAAGCCGATCAAACTGCTGAACATTCCCCTTAACGCCGGGATGAGCATCGGCGTTGTGCTGATCTCCCTTGAACTGATCATGATGCTGATCATTTTGATGTTTGTGCCGGGAGAGTATGCCGGTGCCAGTTTCATAGGGTTTGCCATTGGTGAATCACTTGGGGCATCTGCATTAAGAATTGCAGGTGGTATTTTCACGAAAATAGCTGATATCGGTTCTGACCTGATGAAGGTGATCTTCAAGATCGGCGAGGATGATCCAAGGAATCCGGGAACCATCGCTGACTGTGTTGGAGATAACGCCGGCGACAGTGTTGGCCCCACGGCTGATGGATTCGAGACCTATGGTGTGACCGGTGTGGCGCTTATCTCGTTTATCGTGCTGGCTGTTGCCGACCCCACCATTCAGGTTCAACTTCTCACCTGGATTTTCGTGATGAGAATTTTCATGATCATTACCTCCATCGTATCATTCTGGATCAATGGCGCCATTAGTAAGGCAAAATACAGCAATGTTGATGACCTTGACTTTGAGAAACCGCTGACTTCGCTGGTTTGGATCACCTCCCTCCTTTCGATCGCAGTAACCTTTGTGATCAGTTACATGACCATCAGTGATCTTCCAAACGACCTTTGGATCACCCTTTCGGTAATCATCAGTGCCGGAACCCTTGGCGCTGCGCTGATTCCAGAGTTCACGAAACTTTTTACCAGCCCTAAATCAACCCATGTCAATGAAGTGGTGGTTGCATCAAAGGAGGGTGGCGCTTCGCTGAACATCCTTTCGGGACTTGTTGCCGGTAATTTCAGCGCTTTCTGGCAGGGCATGGTATTTTTCCTGCTTATGTTCATTGCCTATTATGCAAGCACTTTCGGGCTGAGTAATTTCATGATCTACCCATCCATCTTTGCATTCGGGCTGGTGGCTTTCGGTATGCTCGGTATGGGACCGGTTACCATCGCCGTTGACAGTTACGGACCAGTTACCGACAATGCCCAATCAATCTATGAATTATCTCTGATTGAAGAAATCCCCGGTATCAGCGCAGAAATTGAAAAGGACTTTGGATTCAAGCCTGATTTTGAAAAGTCAAAACATTACCTGGAGGCCAATGATGGTGCAGGAAATACTTTTAAAGCGACTGCCAAACCGGTACTTATCGGCACGGCAGTTGTCGGCGCCACCACCATGATCTTCTCACTCATCCTGGTCATCAAGCAATCACTGGGGATTGAGCCGGAACAGATCCTGAACCTGCTGAATCCTTATACCATTCTCGGATTCCTGCTTGGAGGCGCTGTGATTTACTGGTTCAGCGGGGCTTCCATCCAGGCAGTCACCACCGGTGCAAGCCGTGCGGTAGCCTATATTAAAAACAACATCAATCTTGATCCCAATGCGCCTAAAAAGGCTGACACCGCCAAATCGAAGGAGGTGGTTCAGATTTGTACAGTTTACGCACAGAAAGGGATGTTGAATATTTTTATCGCCATCTTCTCTTTTGCACTGGCCTTTGCGTTTCTTTCCTCACCCACCGGGCTGACAGAATCCATGACCGGCGCAGAAAAATTAAACTATGCCTTGCCGGTTTCCCTCTTTGTAAGTTACCTGATCTCCATTGCATTCTTTGGTTTATACCAGGCTATTTTCATGGCCAATGCGGGCGGAGCGTGGGATAATGCCAAAAAAGTCATTGAGGTTGACATGAAAGAAAAGGGCACTGAACTTCATGCAGCTTCTGTTGTTGGCGACACTGTTGGCGATCCTTTCAAAGACACCTCCTCTGTGGCCATGAACCCGATTATCAAGTTTACCACATTATTTGGTTTGCTGGCCATGGAAATTGCCTTATCGGTTCACTTCAGACCAGTAGCGCATTACATCGGAATAGTTTTCTTTGCAATTGCACTCTATTTCGTTTACCGTTCATTCTACAAAATGCGTATTAAAGATTAACTTCCAATTACTTGCAAAATTGAGGCTGTCGGAGTATTTCCTTCAGCCTCTTTTTTTTATCCAGGGAAACACGGGACGCGGGAAGGAAAATCGGGACACGGGACGCGGGACACGGGACATTGAACAAATGACAAGTGACAAGTGACAAGTGACAAGTGACAAGTGACAATTGACAAGTGACAATTTACGATTTACGGTTTACGTACTATGATTTGTGACAATTGCCTATTACCTATTGCCTATTGCCTATGCAAAAGTGACAAATGACAAGTGATAGGCGTTTATGTTAACATTTTTCTTTATTTTGAACTGGCGAAGGATTGATTGTCCTGGGAAGGTAAAAAAAATGAAATTTCAAGGCAACCTTTGGAAAGTCATGTGTTATTATTAAACAGGATATTGAATTCACGTGGAGGAGGATCTTATAAAAAAAGCGATCGCGAGGGATACTAGCGCCATTGAGGCGTTGTATGACTCGCATGCTCCTTCTCTGCTGAGCGTATGCTTCCGTTATTGCGGCAACCGTGACGATGCCGAAGATATCCTTCACGATGGGTTCATCAAGATCATCCAGCATATCCATGGATTCAAAGTCCGTTCTGATGGCTCCCTTGAGGCATGGATGAGGCGGATCATGGTCAATACTTCCCTCAATTTTTTACGCAGCCGGCTGAAGGAGAAAAATTGGGTGGAAATCGACCCGATCCTGGATAAAATTGATGTGCATGAGGAAGAGGATGCTGATCAAGAGGCGATTTACCTTCAAGTCGACCAAAAGAAGATAATGGAGCTTATCTGTGAGCTTCCCACCGGTTATCGTGCCGTTTTCAACCTTTATGTTTTTGAACAATACGGTCATCGGGAGATTGCCAAACTTCTCGGGTGCTCTGAGAATACATCCAAGTCGCAACTGTCGAAAGCCCGTGCCTTGCTGAGAAAAAAAATAAATCAATTGGTCAATATAAATACAATACCGACCTATGAAAAAGCATAATGATCCAATCGATGAATTCTTCAGGGATCGTCTGAAGGATTACAAGATGGAGCCTTCGGATGGTGCAAAAACGGCGTTCCTTAAAGATGCCATGCAGCTTCCTCCACCTCTAAAAAAAGACAGAAAGGGACTTACCCTGTTTTTAGCACTCATCGCACTGGTTGGTGCAGGAATTATTCTGTGGACTATTAGCAATGATTCGCTTACCTCAATTTCTGAACAGGCATCAAGCTCCCAGGCTGTTAACAGACCTGCGGCAGAACAAAAAACCAGCTTTTCCAAAACTGCAAATACAGACAACCAAAATCAACCGCAACAACAACCGCAACTGCAACAGCAACAACAACAGCAACCATTACAGCAACCACTACAGCAACCACAGCAACCACTACAGCAACCACAGCAACCACTACAGCAACCACAAGAGCAGCAACCACAACTAGCCCAGCAACTTCAACAACGACAAAATCAGCAACAACAACAACAACAACAACAACAACAACAACAACAACAACAACAACAACAACCACAACAAACGCAGAAACTACAACAACAACAAGCCGGTGCGACCGGACAGGTGAAAAGCGGACAGGTGAAAAGCGGTCAGGTGAATAGCGACCAGGTGAATAGCGACCAAGTGAAAGGGGATCAAGTAAAAGGGGACCAAGTAAAAGGGGAACAAGTAAAAGGGGAACAAGTGAAAGGTGACCAAATGAAAGGTGACCAGCCAATTGTGGTTGAACCTTCCGTTAAACGAAGTCTGCAGCAGCCGGTATCATCGACACAAACAAAGCCACAGTCAAGAAACACGCAAGAATCAGTGCAACCGGTAAGAGACATCGAACCAACTCCACAACAAGCATTTCAGAAGGACCCTGTGGCAGCGGTTCCGGTCACGCCTGCCCCTGCATATGTCACGCCAAAGGGAGCTAATGTCAATCCTTCAATTATCTCAAAAGCTGAGGTTAGCAATGAAACTGATCACAAGTCATCGGACGGGACGATTGTTACAAACCTGACAACAGGGAATAATACAACCCATGCAACAGGCAATAATACAAACCTGGAAACGAATAATCCTGCAGGCCAGGGAATGAATAATCCTGCAAACCAGGTAAAAAGTGAGCCTGCAAATCAGAAAAAAACAACGCAAGAGAGGATCATTCAAAGGAATTGGACCCCTGACATTGGGATATACTACACCCCGGAATGGATGTTCAATACACTGGAGGGGACAAAATTTGTGAATAATTTCGGGATTGAAGGCACTTTTCATTTTGGCAGGTTTTCGATCCGTACAGGAGCGGGATTATCGGTAGGCAAGGGAACGAATGAACTGGTTGTAGAATATAATGATTTCCTGGGCTCATACAATAAACTGGATTCAATGACTTTTACCTGGAATGATCCAACACATAATTATATTCCAACCATGTACCTGTCTGAAAAGGATGTTTGGGATAGTTTGATGAAACTTGAATATGCCAGGATTGTCAAGAGATACACCTATCTTCATGTTCCAATGATCATGGGGTATGATTTCTGGGAATCGGACCGGATAGTCCTGGGAGTGCGACTTGGGCCGGTTATGTCAATCCTGCTTGCTTCTAAACAATTATCGGAGGACTACGAGCCAGGTAAAAAACAGATTATCAGTATAAACGCCATTGCGCCCGAACAGGTAAGCCTGAACTGGCAAGTTTTGGGAGGGTTAAATGCTGCTTACCGGCTGACTGATGTATTAAATATTGAAATTGAGCCCTGCGTAAGGTATTACTTTAATTCCGTATATGAAAAACCGGCAAACAACACAAAGCCCTGGTCGGCAGGTGTGAGGGTCGCTTTTGTGGTTAAATTTTGATCTTTTCACACCGCAACGGGCAACCTTTTAACATGTATGGGTTATTATATCAAAGAACAGCAGAAACCTGGTCAATGAAGGAATAACAAAAGCATGTAAACAATGAAACATACAAACAATACAAATTATGCGGGCAATGCAGGCAATGCAGACAATGCAGACAATGCAAGCTATGCGAGCAATGCAAGGAAGCAATGAAAAATCAGCAATAAATAGTCATCCATAAAAAATTTTGGCCGTGAAAAAAATACTTCTTCAAATTTTATTCCTTGTACTGGTGATTCCTGCCATGTCACAGAGTTTAGTATCCATCAGTGGTACCGTGACTGATACGGCAACAGGCAATCCCATTCCAAACCAGGCAGTGTTCATTTCCAATGATTCAGCTGGCGGTTGGATTTATTATCAAACGGTGTATTCCAACAGCATCGGATTTTTCCAGGATACGGTTCCTGTTCCGCTTAACTCCCTGGGGACCCTTTTTGTTCGTACAATTGATTGTCTCAATAACCAGCATCAGACAGTACTGAATTACAGTCCTGCGAATCTCAGCTTTACAGTCAATTTCCTGATTTGTCATACTCCTTCGCCGGGACTCCCCATTCTCTCAACCGGTTCGGCTACCGGTACATCATACACCAATACGATTCTTCATGGTCTGGTAAATCCCAATGGATCGCAAACCAATGTAACTTTTGAGTTTGGACCAACCACCGGTTACGGGACCTTCATTTCTTGTGGGCCATTTAATGGAAACACCCTTCAAACTGTAACCCAGACACTAGGCAATCTGCTACCCGGGACGCTGTATCATTACAGAATTAATGGCAACAACGGTTATGGCAACGCATTTGGTTTCGACAGCACTTTTGTCACATTACCGCTAGATTCATTACCTGTTGCAATCACCAATGGCGCCACAGGTATCACCAGCAGCGGTGCCACCATGCATGGACTATACAATCCGAACGGTCATTCATGTACCATTGGCATTGAATGGGGGCTGACCACTTCCTACGGTGGTTTTTCATCAACAGGTGGTGGGAGCGGATTTAATTATATATCGGATCAGGCCACTATTTATGCTTTTCCTCCCAATACCATTGTACATTACCGGGCTTTTCTTATCTATCAAGGAGGAACAATTACCGGCGCTGATTCAACATTCACAACACTGGGATCTGGCGGCTGTCAATCAGCATTCATAACTTATCCCATCAGCGGTACGAATTATTCATATCAATTCATGAACCAGTCAATAGGAAATATATCAACTTTCATCTGGAACTTTGGTGATGGACAATCTCAGACCATAACCCTTCCACAAAGCCCAAATATTACGCATACATATTCACAACCAGGTACTTATATTGCCTGCTTAACCATCCAGGGAAATGACAGCAGCTGCTTTGACGTTGCCTGCGACACAATTGTTGTCGTACCGGTTGGCCCCCAAATTTATCTCAGCATAAGTGGCACCGTGATCAACCCAACTTTAAGTACTCCGATGTCAAACCATCCGGTGACTTGGGGTATTGTCGGCCCATTGACCGGCCCCCGCACAGTTTATACCAACAGCGATGGCAATTATGCAGATTCTTTACTGCTTCCACCGGGAATCACAAGCGGAAATTATTATGTTTGGACACAAGATTGTCAGTCTGTGATTGAAATTTCCGGCCCTTTCTCCCAAGTTACCTCTTACAATCTTCACCAGGATTTCAACCTCAATTGTGAATTAAATCCACCTTGCCAGGCGAAAATGAAGGTTTCTGCAGCCGGCCTGATGACAGCGCAATTTGAAGATAAATCGACCGGCGGGGTTACCTCCAGGGTGTGGGATTTCGGTGACGGCAATACCTCCACCTCCGAAAACCCAGTCCATACATACAATTCGCAGGGAGATTACAATGTAACCCTGTCCATTACCAACAATATCACAGGATGTTCCAGTACAATAACAAACTTCATCCACTTTGCTGATTCGCTCCTCTGCAATGTCGGTATTGGTATGACATATACGCAGAATCCCCGGACAATTCAATTCGAAAATATGTCATCAGGTGGCAATGGAATACAAGGGTGGTATTTCGGTGATGGTGACACAACCAGCATTGAAAACCCACAGCATACCTTCGCTCACCCGGGATTATACCTTGTGAGTCTATCAATAGGTAATTATTCGACTCCTTGCTGGCAAAACGGTGTAAAGACGGTCCTGATCTCTGATTCCATCATCCCATGTCAGTCTATGTTCAACCATACGATAAACCCTTTGATAAACCCGAAGTCGGTACAATTCACAGACCAGTCGACAGGTGTCCCGACCCAATGGCAATGGGATTTCGGTGACGGAGACTCTTCAGCCCTCCGCTTTCCGATTCATACATACGCAACCTCAGGTACATACCATGTATGCCTGACCATCAGCGGTAACTTTTGCACCAGTACCTACTGCCAGGATATTGTGGTCCAGGACACCGTCATTTACCACCAGGTTTACGGGCAGGTTTTTGCCGGCAATTTTCCGGTTTCTGCCGGTCAGGTCATGATCATTTCTATGGACACGACCGGAACTTTTCAGCCTTATGTTGAAGTATTCCCTCTTGATTCAAACGGAGTATATTATTTCACCCTGGTTCCTCAAGGAAATTATTACATTCTGGCTACACCTGCTGATTCAAATGGCTACCTGCCAACCTATTTCGGCAATAAATCAAACTGGGAGCAAGCAACTCTCATCACCTTAGGCACTGCCAATAATCCTTATGACATCAATCTCGTTCCTTCCTTCCAGATGATTTTCGGGCCCGGTTCAATGTCGGGTCAGATCAACCTGGGGGATTTACCTACCGTTATGATTGATAAAGTCAACATGATCCTTTTGAATGCTGACGGAAAAGCAATTGGCTTTACAAAGGTTTCCACGGCAGGAACCTTCGCTTTTCCTACGTTGACATATGGAACTTATTACTTGCATCCTGAAATGCCAGGGGTTAACAGTGACTACATCAAGGTAATCCTCACCATCGAAAAACCGCACGCCAATGTCGTCATGACCTACAGCGGAAACAGGATTATTGGCATCAGCGACGATGCGACCCTCGTAAACCATTATGTTGTTTACCCGAATCCCGTCATTGACAATCTGACGGTGCGTATCGACATGTCACACGGAACAAAAGCAGAGGCAACTGTGTATAATTTAACCGGCCAGATAGTCATAAGTGCACAGGTGCTCCTGAATGCAGGGAACAACGACTTTGTTTTATCAACTGCTTCCTTACCACCAGGCATCTACTCACTGCGGATACACTCCCGGGAAGGTTTGATCCTGACGAACAAACTTGTAAAACCCAGGTAATTTAACAATAAATTCAAGGAGGTCATTATATGAAAAAAAATTTACCGAAAGCAAAAACTGTTCTTGTTATTTTCTTTCTGACAATCGCCTGCTTACCTTCATTTTCGCAAACTGCCACCCTTCAGGCCATGAATGATACCATCGATCTGTACCCGGGAATCCCCGTGGTATTCGATATCCTGGCCAATGATTCCATTCCTGCTGGTGATACTATAAAATTAATAAACGTAAACGGAGGAGGTCACGTCCAGTGTCAAAAAACACATGATTCGACCTGGACCTGGGTTTTTACGTTTAATGTACCTTATTGGGGATCTGGCGGTGAGATCCATGCGGGCTATAAGATTTTTACCATGTCGATGGATACCAGTTCAGCCGGAATTCTCTTCAGAATCCACGACAGAAGTTTCAGTTATCTCGATATCAATAATGTGAATGCAAGGTTCAGCTCATCCGGCTCGCATTTTTATTATGAAACTGCCCAATATGAAGTTCCGAAAGGAAGCGGTAAAACCTCGATTTTTTTAAACACCATATGGATCGGGGGGAAAGATAGCCAGGGTCACCTTCATTTTGCCGGAGAACGTTATCGCCAGGGACCCACCGTAGGACCTGCAGGGACGCATCCTGACTTCTATTCCGGCCCTGTAATGGATTCAGCAAAATATTCAATATACAAGGACACTATCTGGAACTATGTATGGAATTTGAAGAAAAGTGATATCGACTACCATAAGGCGCATTATATAGATCCCGGGTACACACCCATCCATGATATCCTGACCTGGCCGGGCAACGGCGATACTGGATCGGGGGAAGCCCTCATCCTTGCTCCATTCTTCGATGTAAACGGAGACCAGGCCTACGACCCGTTCACGGGCGATTATCCGATTATCAGGGGGGACCAGGCTTTGTTTTTTATTTTCAATGACGACCGTGGGCCGCACCTCGAATCAGCAGGAACGAAACTCAGGGTTGAAATTCATGGGATGGCTTATGCCTTCGACATGCCGGGAGATTCGGCGTTGAAGAATACCACATTTTTAAATTACAAACTGTACAACCGCTCTCAAAACATCTATGACAGCACATTGTTGGGCATTTTCACTGACATTGACCTTGGATACTCAGCGGATGATTACATCGGCTGTGACGTTGAACGAAATATGTATTACGGATACAACGGGAAACCCGTTGACGGGACAGGCCAATCCAATGCCTACGGTGAAAATCCACCGGTACAGTCTGTTACGTTACTTGGCGGGCCTTATATGGATGCTGACAACATCGACAATCCACGGTACACCAACACCGGAGTCCAGCTGTGTGATTTCAGTGTAAACGGGTTAAATTTCGGTGATTCTGTTGTCGATAATGAACGTTTCGGACTGCAGGGATTCATGTATTTCAACAATGGAAATTCAGGAGTTCCTGCTTATATGACGGATCCGGCATATGCAGCAGATTATTATCAGTTGTTATGTGGAAAATGGAAGGACGGCACAACGATGATGTATGGGGGTAATGGTCATTCCGGAGCAGGAGGTTATGGGCCTGACTGCCGGTTTATGTTTCCGGACGAATCGGATACCCTGAACTGGGGTGTTGGGTGCGCGCCACCCAATGGTCCGGTAAACTGGACTGAAGAAACTGCAGCCAATAACCCCCAGGACCGTCGAGGCCTTGGCACAACGGGTCCTTTCACATTCAAGCCAGGGGATGTTCAGGAACTGGACATTGCTTTCTCCTGGGCCCGGGATTACGGAGAACGGTCTCCTCAAAGTTCACTCACAAAATTACGGATGTTCACCGATGAAATCAACAAGGCTTTTGCCACCAACAGGCTGCCAAACGGCAATCACTTTTATGGGATCAATGACCAGGGAAAATCATCAGAAATACCGGTCAACATTTATCCGAATCCCACTTCAAAGTACCTGAATATAGACTTTATACATGGATATCACACTGAGAATACAACCATCGACCTGATCACCAGCCAGGGTGATTTAATTCAAAGAATCAACCTGCCTGATTACAGTAATTCAATTCATCTTGACATTACCAGGGTCCCTTCAGGTTTTTATTTTATCACGGTAACTACCAACGAATCAATGAAAGTGCAAAAAGTGGTTATCATTCACTGAGTCCACTTTTAACATACATATTGTTTTTTACTCCGCACATGTATACGGGGCAGATGAATTATAGCCACTATCATAATCAAAACCAGGTAATTGTATATATTTTTTTTTTGCATGCGCAGGCAACCTTTTACATTTTACGTGTTTTAATATTATAAACTTTCAGAACCAGGTTCATAGAAAATTCACCTATTATTAAATCATTAAATAACATTTGCCATGAAAAAATTACTTCTTCCAATCTTTTTCCTTATGCTGGCGTTTCCGGCGATATCGCAAAACCTGGTATCCATCAGTGGTATTATAACAGATACCGCTACCGGAAATCCTATTCCGAACCATGCTGTGACCATCTCAAATGACTCCTCAGCCGGATGGTTTTATTATCAAACGGTTTACACCAACAGCAATGGATTCTACGTTGACACTGTTCCTGTACCCCTTAACACCCAGGGTATTCTGTATGTTCGCACCACTGACTGCCAGAATTATCTGCACCAGGTTGTCATAACCTTTATGCCCACGGTCCTGAATTTTACTGTTGATTTTGCAATCTGCAATTTCAATGCGCCTTGCGTGGCTAATTTCACATACGTCCAATATGCCAGCCATTCATTTCAATTCACCGATCTATCGCAGACGCAGGGACTACCAGTAACATGGGGTTGGGATTTTGGTGACGGGGCAACTTCCGCAGCTCAAAACCCGCAACATGTTTATGGTGCCGGAGGTTGGTATAACGTGACACTTTCAATCAGTGACCAGGCGGGATGCTCAGCTACCATAACCAAGAGCGTTTTTGCCAGCGACAGCACTGGCGGGGGTTGCCAGGCGGCATTCGTTGTTTACCCCGACAGCAACGCGCTCTATTCCTATCAATTCTGGAATCAATCCACAGGCAACAACATCAGTACGTTTACATGGAACTTTGGTGATGGCACATCACAAACCATTACTTTTCCGGGAAGTCCAAATGTAAGTCACAATTATAATCAACCAGGAACCTATCTTGCCTGTTTAACAATTCAAAGTTATGACAGCAGCTGTTATGACGTGACCTGCGACACGCTGGTTATTGGCTCAGGCGGGGGTTGCCAGGCTGCTTTTGTTGCAATTCCTGACAGCATGGGCACACTGCAACAATATCAATTTATTGATCAGTCATCCGGAACACCTGCAATTATTGCCTGGACATGGAACTTTGGAGATCCCGCCAGCGGCTCCATGAATACATCCACACTTCAAAACCCCATGCATATTTACAATGTCCCCGGCATGTATTCCGTTTGCCTGACTATCTACGGATCTGGAAACTGCACTGATACATATTGTGAAACAATTATTGTCGGAACCGGCCCGGGCTGCCAGGCTAATTATACTTATACGACCAATCCAGCCATTGGAACCAACACTGTTGAATTCACAGATCTGTCAACGGGGAACCCGGTTTCATGGTTCTGGAATTTTGGTGACGGGACCTCAAGTACCCTCCAGAACCCGGTACATTCATTTTCCGGCGCTGCCGTTCCCTATATGGTATGTCTGACAATCAGCGGAGACAGTTGTTCAAGCACTTACTGCCAGAATGTCTTCATCCAGGATAGTGTGAACTATCACCAGGTCTACGGACATGTATATGCCAGCAATTTACCTGTAACCATTGGGACTGTAATGATTTTCTCAATGAATACTGTCGCCACTTATCCACCATTTGTCGAGGTGTCGCCCCTTGACTCAACCGGTGGTTATTATTTCTCCATGGTTCCTGACGGCAGCTATTATATTTTTGCCACTCCGTTCGATTCGAATGGCTACCTGCCAACCTATTACGGCGATGTGATCAACTGGGAGCAAGCCACCCTCATCACGCTGGGCACTGCCAATAATCCCTACAACATCAATCTTGTTCCATCCGACCAAATGACACCCGGGCCAGGTTCAGCATCCGGTCAGATCAATACGGGGGATGCAATGACCATTATGCTGGATCAAATCAATATGATCCTGATGAATGAACAGGGAAATGCGATCGGATTTACCCGGGTTTCGGCCAGCGGGGCATTCGACTTCTCCACCCTTGCTTATGGGACCTATTACCTGCATCCTGAAATGCCGGGCATCACAAGCGATAATGTCATGATCATCATCTCGGTTGAAAAGCCACATGCCGAAGTGGTTATGACCTTCACAGGGAACAGCATCCTGGGAATGAAGGATGATTTATCCCTTGTCAACTCCTGGACCGTTTATCCGAATCCTTTGAATGATCTCCTGTCGGTGAATATCGACCTGAAGCAATCGTCAGAGGTCATCGCAGCGGTTTATGATCTTGCCGGACACCTGATGATTAAAAAAACGTTGATGCTTACCAGCGGGAACAACAAGATTGAGATAGGTGTTACATCATTATCCCCCGGTATTTATGCCTTAAGAATTCACTCAGCGGCCGGGGTTAACCTGAACACCAAGCTTATTAAAACCAAATAACATCATCAGTTTGACTTTTGCAAGCCGCTCCGGATCCCGGGGCGGCTTTTTTTTCAGAATTCCGCCTGTGATGGTATCCCCCGCCGGGTTATTTTGTTTATTTTTTCACAAACTTTTGGTACTTTTGCGGCTCATTCGATAATCCTCAAAAACCTTCCATATGATCAATAACAACTTTGCAAGAAGACACAACGGACCTTTCGGCGACGAGATCAACAAAATGCTTGAAAAAATAGGCGCAAGCTCTATTGATCAGCTCATCGATCAAACTGTGCCATCGTCCATCCGGATGAGGTCGCCCCTCAATCTACCAGACGGGATGAATGAATTTCAGTATCTCAACCACATCAAATCCATCGGGGCGAAAAACAAACTGTATAAAAGTTTTATCGGATTAGGTTATTACGACACTATTGTTCCTGCAGTAATCCTGCGCAACATCCTTGAAAACCCGGGATGGTACACAGCCTATACCCCTTACCAGGCCGAAATTTCTCAGGGAAGACTGGAGGCTTTATTAAATTTCCAGACCATGGTATGCGATCTCACGGCAATGCCGATTGCAAATGCTTCGTTGCTCGATGAAGGCACTGCAGCATCGGAGGCGATGATCATGCTATTCAACAGCCGGTCAAGGGATGCCGTTAAACGTGGCGCAAACCAGTTCTTTGTATCCGAAAACCTCTTCCCGCAATCGATCGATGTTATCCGTACCCGGGCCATTCCATTGGGAATTCAGCTGATCATTGGAAAGCAGGATGAATTCAAATTCAACGACATGGTCTTCGGATGCGTTATCCAATACCCGAACCAGCACGGGGCCGTTTGTGATTATTCCGAAATAGTTCAAAAGGCTCATGAGGCAGGTGCCATGGTTGCGGTTGCAGCTGACCTTTTGAGTCTGACAATGCTTGCTCCCCCGGGAGAATGGGGCGCTGATATCGTATTCGGATCAACACAGCGATTCGGAATTCCAATGGGATACGGCGGTCCGCATGCAGCCTACTTTGCCACACGCGATGAGTACAAGCGCCAGATGCCTGGCCGTATCATCGGAATCTCGGTGGATGCCAACGGCAACCGGGCGTTACGTATGGCCCTGCAAACACGGGAGCAGCACATAAAGCGTGAAAAAGCCACTTCCAATATCTGTACATCCCAGGTACTGCTTGCAGTTATGGCAGGCATGTATGCGGTATATCACGGTCCGAAAGGCCTCCGCCAGATCGCGCGTCACATCAACATCCTCGCCGGCGTTTTATCTCAGGAGGTTCAGAAATATGGCTATAAACAGCTGAACAAGTATTTCTTCGACACAGTTTTGATCGAATTACCCGCCGGTGTTTCTATTGATAACATTCAAAAGGAAGCTCTTGAACACAAGATGAATCTCAGGTACATCAATGAAAAACAAATCGGCGTGAGCATTGATGAAACCACCTCGCTATCCGATATCAACACCCTGGTAGGCATTCTTGCCAGGGCCAATGGCAAGAACTATGCGGAATTTGTCTGCAATCCGAAGGAATGTGAAATGATCACAACAATTCCGGTGGAACTAACCCGGATGACGGGGTACCTGACACAAAAGGTCTTTAACAGCTACCACTCGGAAACCGAAATGATGCGTTATATCAAGAGACTGGAGATCAAGGATCTTTCATTGAACCGGTCGATGATCCCTCTTGGATCATGCACCATGAAACTAAATGCGGCATCGGAGTTATTTGCACTCAGCTACCCTGAATTTGGGGGAATCCATCCGTTTGTTCCCAAGGACCAGGCTGCAGGGTACCAGTTACTGATCGATGAACTTGCCAAAGACCTTGCTATTATCACAGGTTTTGATTCTGTTTCATTCATGCCGAATTCAGGCGCTGCCGGCGAATATGCCGGTTTGATGGTAATCCGCCAGTATCATATTGCCCATGGCCAGGAGCACCGCGACGTATGCATTATACCATCTTCGGCACACGGCACCAATCCTGCCAGTGCAGCGATGGCTGGCATGAAGGTGGTTGTGGTCAAATGCGATGAAAAGGGAAATATCGATGTGAATGATCTCCGCGAAAAAGCAACGCAATACAAGGAGACCCTTTCGGCGCTCATGGTAACTTATCCTTCAACCCATGGTGTATTTGAGGAGGAGATCCTCGACATCATAAGCATTGTTCATGAGAACGGCGGCCAGGTTTATATGGATGGGGCCAACATGAATGCTCAGGTCGGGCTTACCAATCCCGGGATAATCAAAGCTGATGTTTGTCACCTGAACCTGCATAAAACCTTTGCGATTCCTCATGGCGGCGGCGGCCCGGGCGAAGGTCCGATCGCAGTGGCCAAGCATCTGTCTCCCTTCCTGCCAAAACATGTTTTCGTTGAAACCGGTGGCAAGGATGGCATTACCGCCGTGGCATCGGCACCTTACGGCAGTGCACTGATCCTGACCATCTCTTATGCTTACATCAAACTGATGGGCGGCGGCGGGCTGACTGAGGCTACGAAAATGGCCATTCTGAATGCGAACTACCTGAAATCCTGTCTCGAGCCATATTATCCGATCCTCTATACAGGAACCAACGGACGTTGTGCCCATGAGATGATCGTTGACTGCAACGGCATCAGCCGTCAAACGGGAATCGGCGCCATCGATATCGCCAAAAGGTTGATGGACTATGGATTCCACGCACCAACTGTGGCTTTTCCGGTTCATGGCACCCTGATGGTCGAACCTACTGAAAGTGAACCCTTTTCTGAACTGAACCGCTTCATCGAAGCCATGGTCATGATCAAGGCGGAAATCGACGAAATTGCATCAGGAAAAGCTGACAAATTAGTCAATGTGATCATGAAGGCCCCGCATACCGCGCAGATGGTCTCGGCCGATGAATGGACACTCCCCTATTCACGACAGAAAGCCGCTTTCCCGGTTGAGACATTAAAGGAGGATAAATACTGGCCGACTGTTACCCGGATTGATGATGCCTTTGGAGATCGCAACCTGACCTGCACGGCCTAGTTTATTGATCAGCTTTTCAGTGGTTCCCTGATTTGTTCGAAGGCAGACCAAAAGGTGAATTATCTGAAGATTTTTGCTTCGTTAATCGTTGACGATCATTACAGTTTTTTGATCCAGACTGATATTTCGTTCACGACAGTGATCGCATGTTTCAGGATCCCCAGATAACTGAGAAATCCATGGATCATATCCCCGTAGAATGACATATGTACCGGAACGCCTGCTTCTGCCAGGCGTTTCGCATATGCAAGCCCCTCATCCCTGAGTGGATCGTACCCTGATATGATGACCAGCGCGGGCGGCAGTCCCGACAAATCAGAGGCCAGCAATGGGGCCGCGTAAGGATTCCGTGCATCCTCCTCCTTATCCAGGTATTTGTCCCAGAACCATTTCATTGCATTTATGGTCAGGCTGTATCCTTCAGCAAATTCCACATAGGATGGTTTTTCAGGCACAATGTAATCCGTGACAGGGTACAATATGACCTGGCCTTTGATGTTGGGACCACCTTCGTCGCGGATTCTCATGGCGGTCACCGTTGCCAGGGTACCACCTGCACTGTCGCCTGCCAGAATCATTTTCCCGGGATTTCCATTCCAGACGGCACAATTATCCGAAATCCATCTTGCTGCTGCCAGGCAGTCATCGATTGCGGCAGGAAATTTATTCTCGGGAGAAAGCCTGTAATCAACCGATGCAACGATGCACCCAGCCGAATCACAAAGATGGGAACATATCGGGTCATAGGCTTCAAGGCTGAACAAGACCCATCCGCCACCATGGAAAAAGACCATCACCGGGAAAGGACCCTCTCCAAAAGGTGTATATATCCGAATCCGGAGTTCACCTCCCGGGCCTTCCATTTTTATATCCTCAACTGCGCCAACCGTTTTGACCGGAATTTTCATGCTGGCATAACCCTGTTCAACCTGTTCGCGGGCAAAATCATAGGGAATTTCAGCAATGGATGGTGCACCGGCAGCTGCAATAGCGGTGAGTAATGCTTTTGCCTTGGGATCAAGTTTCACCGGAATTACATTTGGTCGAGACAGGCCTTGATTTTCTGCCATGTATTTTCAATATCGTGATCCAGCCCTACTGAAAAGCGAACCAGCCCTTCAGATAATCCCATTTCGCGCTGAATCTCTTCAGGGACTTCAGAAGATGTGCTTTTTCCTGAATTACTGAACAGGGTTTTAAAATAGCCAAGACTGACCGCCAGATAACCAACACCAGCCTTCTCCATCATCTCCATCAGCCTGGCAGCCCTGTCGGCCGTCTCCATATCAATGGCAATCAACCCGCCGAATCCAAAATCGGGATTCATCATCTCCACCAGCTTTTGATAGCCTTTATGTTCAGGAAGACCAGGATAGTTGAGTTTAACCCCATATTCCTTAAATTTTCCGGCAAGGTACATGGCATTCTTACTGTGCTGCATCATACGGATGTGAAGGGTATGCAGATTTTTAAGAATACTGGAGGAACGCAGCGGATCGAGGGCCGGTCCCAGCAGCATCGCGGTACCGTCGTTAACATTACTCAGGGAATCTATAAACTCCCTGGATGCACAGATAGCGCCTGCAACACAATCATTCTTTCCATTGATGAACTTGGTCATGCTGTAAACCACAACATGGGCACCCAGCTGATATGGTGCAATGATCATCGGGGTGAACGTGTTATCAACGACCAGTTTGATATTGTGATCATTGGATATTTTTGCAAGCGCCGGAATATCAGACACCTGAAGCAGCGGATTGGTCACCGACTCGGTATAGATCAGCTTCGTATTCGGGCGTATCGCCTGCTTTACCAGGTCGAGATTGGTGATGTCCACGAAGGTGACCTCAATATTGAATTTTTTTACGTAGTTAAACAGGAAAGCAAAGGTACCCCCGTAGGTTGTGAGGCTGCAAACGATGTGATCGCCGCTATTGCATATTTGCAGGATGGAACAGGTTATGGCAGCCATGCCGGATGCAGTGACCCAGGCCGACTCGGTGCCTTCCATGGCAGCCAGTGCATCGGCGAGATACTTGTTGCTCGGGTTCCAGTGCCGGGAATAGAGGAAACACCCCTCGGCCTCACCTTGAAAGGTATCCAGCATTGTTTTCGCCTGCATGAAGGTAAAGGTAGCGGAATCGCAAACGGAGGGATTCACATCCCCATATTCGCCAAATTGGAGTAAATCGAAAATTTTTGTCGATGGATCTGTTTTCATACTGGATGGGTTTGGGTTTAGAGGAAGCAAAATTACTGCATTATCACCGGATATAAAACAATACCTTATTTTTTAACTACAACTGAGACATTCATCTCCCCCGAAGTGGGATTTCAGCGGTAACCGGAGGTGGGAACATAGAAGGGGGCACTGGGCACTGGGCATGGACCACAGGGCACCGGCAAGAATATTCAGGAGAAGATGAGTGAAACAGTATGCTATGTCCTTAAGTAAGAGGCGCCGTTCATATCAAGAATGCAGCCACTCATGTATTCTGTACCATCAGAAGCAAGCATCAGGATGGCACCGGCGATTTCTGCGGGTTGTGCCACCCTATTCATCGGGCTTTGACCTTCTAATTCCAGGCGTTTTTCTCCAACCAGCCAAGGTGCGGCCATATCAGTTTCGACGAAACCGGGTGCGATGGTGCAAATGAAAATATTATGCTTAGCCAATGATTTTGCCATGCTTTGCCCCAGGGAATTCAACCCGGCCTTGCTCGCACCGTAAGCCCAGGCATTGGGCTCACCCCTGAATGCGCCACGTGATGTAACATTAACAATCCTGCCACCGCCGGTCTTAATCATTTCACGTGCAACCAGGTTTGAAAGAATGGCAGGTCCGGTAAGATTTACTTTGATCGTTTGTTCCCAGTAAGTTGAAAATTCTTCCATTGAAATTCCAGTCATATCCAGTTCTTCAAATATCCCGGCATTGTTGACCAGGACATCGATCCTGCCATAAATGCGGAGTATCTCATCAACCATTTCACCAATCTCCTGCGCTGATGCCATATCAGCTTTAAAAATCATGTGTCCCGTGCCTGGTAAAGATGACAACACCGCGGCGGCTGCACCGTGATTAATGTGATAATGTAAAATTACCCTCGCACCTGATCCTGCAAATAACTGCGCCGCAGCTTTCCCGATCCCCCGGGAGGCTCCTGTCACGAGAACAACTTTTTGATCAAATTTAATTTCCACAGAAACCTGATTTTAGTTTTTAATTTGTCGATTAAACTGCCCGTTTGTCCGGCTATTCGCCATTTTAACCTTGGCATGGTCACTTGGTCGCCTGGTCAAATGGTCTCTTCTCCACTTGCATACCCAGTTATCAGATATAACGCTCCAGAATTTTCTTCAGTTTTTCATAATCTGTAACGACAGGAAACTCAGGAAAATCGCTGATCACATTCTGAGGTGGCCGGAAAAGGATACCCACATCCGCTTGTTTAAGCATGCTGATATCATTGTATGAATCGCCCATGGCAATCACCTGGTACTTCAATCCCTGTAACGCCTCCACTGTTTTTCGCTTTGGATCGGGCTGACGCAGCCGGTAATCAATGATCCGGTTTGATTCATCCATAATCAGCGTATGACAAAACAGGGTTGGCCTCCCAAGTTGCTTCATCAGGGGATCAGCAAACTGGATAAATGTGTCTGACACGACGATCAGTTGTGTGCGTTCTTTCACCCAATCGATAAAATCATTGGCTCCCGGAAGAGGACAGATTTGAGCTATCACATGCTGGATGTCATGTAATTTCAGGCCATGCTGGTCAAGGATCTTCATCCGGTTCCGCATCAAAAGATTATAATCGGGTTCGTCGCGGGTGGTTCGCCGCAGTTCTTCAATTCCTGTTTTTTCAGCGACATTAATCCATACTTCCGGAACGAAAACCCCTTCAAGGTCAGAGCAGAGGATGTACATATACAATTTACGATTTACGATTTATGAATGATGAAAAATCGGGACGCGGGACAAATGACAAGTGACAAGTGACAAGTGACGAGTGACGAGTGACAAATGACCATTGACCAATGACCAATGACCAATAGCCTGTAATTTGAGGTGTTGCGGGAATGTCATGGGTTGAAATTTCTCAGTAAATAGGCTCTGAATTCAGCATAATTATTCGGCAGGTCTCCATATATCTCCTTTTTATCATCCAGGCCCATCAAGCTAGCAGGCAGTGGCGGATCGATACCTATCAGCCGGTGTATCTCTTCCGGAAATTTTGCCGGATGGGCAGTTTCAAGGGTGATACAAAGCTGATCGGGTGAATCGTATCCGGGATTTTGCTTCAGAAATTCGAGCAAACCTGCCCAGCCAACCGCACCATGCGGCTCGAGTAATAAACCATGCTTTTTGTATGCCTCTGTGATTGTTTGCCTGGTTTGGGTATCGGAAATACTCACGGCAAAAAGATCCCGGCGCATCAATTCCATGTTTGCCGGCTTATGAATGACTCCTTTTTCATCCATCACCCCGCCGAAAATGGCAACCAGCCTGGCAAGGTTACTCGGGTGGCCCACATTCATGGCGCTGGAGATGCAGTTCCGGGATGGCTCAATAATGTCATATTTCCCAGAGTAAAGGTATCTTGGAAATTCATCATTCTCATTGGTGGCGATGATCAGCTTCCGGACCGGGAGGCCCATTTTCATAGCCAGCACCCCACCCATCATATCTCCGAAATTTCCCGAAGGGACTGCAATCACAGCTTTTTCAGGGTGATTCTCCAACCGCAGTTGTGCATAGGCGTAAAAATAGTACACGATCTGGGGTACGAGCCGCCCGATATTGATTGAATTCGCCGATGACAGATCAAGGTGATCGAGCGCTGGATCTGCAAATGCCTTTTTGACCAATGTCTGGCAGTCATCAAATTTTGCATCCAGGGCAAGAACATATACATTTTTACCGAGGGTGGTCATTTGTTTCCGCTGCCTGGTTGTGACCTCGGAACGTGGAAAGAGCACCACCACCCGGATATTGTCCAGCCCATAAAAAGCATTGGCCACGGCGCTACCTGTATCACCGGATGTTGCGGTAAGGATCAGCAGTTTCCGATTCTCTGCCTTAAGGTAATGTTGCATCAGCCGGGCCATCATCCGCGCGGCGAAATCCTTGAATGAAGCCGTAGGTCCCTGGTCCAGCCGCATAACATATTTTCGTCCAAACACCTTTTCGATGGGGACAGGAAAATCGTATGCATCCAGCGCAAGCGAACGCAACACAGCATCATCCATGTCGCCGGTTAAAAACCGGCGGATGATATCATATGCAATTTCATCATAGGTCAAGCGGGAATAATGACTGATGTCGGCGGGTGATATTTCAGGGATTGATACGGGGAGATACAGCCCCCTGTCAGGCGCCTGACCCTTAAGCAAGGCCTGACCGAAAGTCACCTTTTCTGCCTGCAGGTTGGTTGAGTAAAAAAGTCTTGGCTTATCCATGGATGGTCATTATAATATTCTCAACCGGGCCGACGAGGCTCCGCCTGCTGAATAATCCGGGGCGGTGGTTTTCACCTGCTTCCCCTGAAGCGCTGATAAAGCCTGGTCGATATCGGCAATTATATCATCGGGATGTTCCACACCCACACAGAGCCTGATCGTATTGGCCTGGATGCATGCGAGTTTCCGTCCCTCCTCGCCCTGCTGTGAATGCGTGGATATGGCCGGGATCGTTGCAACGGATTTGATCCGTCCAAGGTCGGTGGCCCGCCAGATCCTGGTGAAGGCATCAAACACATCCCTGGTTTGTTTCGCGGTACCTTTGACACTGAACGACAATAAGTGTCCATACCGGTTAACAGATTGTCCGTATTGCTCATCATGTTCAGCATCGACCAGGAACATGTATTCCGATGCCAGCTTATGAAGCGGATGATCAATCAATCCAAGATAATCAACCTTTTCGACAGCTTTGTGCTCCGCCAGGAAGCGGGCAATCGTCATGGCACTCCGGCTCATATGGTCCATCCTCATCCGGAGGGTGCGGATATCATTCAAGGCAAGGATTGCATTCACAGGAGATATGTTGGGCCCGTTATCCCTGTTTGGTATTAATTTCAGCCAGTTCGCGAAATCTTCCTTCATCGGGGGATTATCGATGTTCGTAATAATGTTCTTCCTGGAGATGACCGCACCGGCAATGCAGAAGCCACTGGTTGCGAGGGTTTTGGTCACTGACTGTATGACGATATCGGCGCCATGTTCAATCGGCCGCAACAAGGCCGGGGTGGCAATCGTTGCGTCGACAATGAGCGGAATGCCATATTTGTGGGCCAAATCGGCGACCTTTCTGATGTCAAAGAAGGCAAGACAGGGATTACTCGGAAGTTCGCCATAAAGGAACCTTGTATTTTCATCAATCAGCGACTCCCATTCCGACAGATCCGTTGAATGCATCACTTTCCGCCACTCCACATTCCTTTCCAGATCCTTCCTGATGGAGAATTGCTGATATGTCCCGCCATATACCTGGGTGGTCGCAACGAAGTTCATCGGGACATACGGTTTTTTGGGATCAACAACCAGGAAGGGATCCACTGCACTCTGAATGGCCGACATGCCAGATGATGTGGCGATACATGACGTTTCAACCTCACTGTGATAACCATCCAGCAATGCAAGCACCCCTTCAAGGTAATAGATGCTTGGATTGGCAATGCGCGAATAGCACCAGGTAGGAATTTTATAGGCAAGGGCGGCCTCCATCTCATCTGCGTCGCGGTAGGCCTGGGATGTAGATAAATAAATTGGCTCAATGATTGAACCCTGATTGAAATCGAGCGCCTCCTGCATGGAGTAGAGTCCGTGAGTGGCAATCGTATCGAAGCGGCATTTTTTCATCTGCCTTTTATATTCCAGATGCCATTGTATAGCCTTACCTGCAGCTTCCAGATAATGATTCATTCCTTTTTGATCCATGATTTTAGGTTTTAACGCTTTTGTCAGTAAATTATCGATGGTAAATGTATCTCATTATGGTTCTATACTTCGGATTATTGAATTTACAAATAAAATCGAATTTCATCGCTCTGTAATCTTCGGCTTCGCTCAGGATCCAATTGGTCGGACTTCCCGGAGTGGACTCAAGAAGGAAATTTCCGCTGAACTATTTTTCATAAAATTACCAATTAATTAGTTGACTTTACAACGTCGTTTGAAAAATATTTCACCCCCGGATGTTGTTTTATTTCCCGATGAATTAAATGATCAGAGTATCTCCTTCCGGGTGATTTTCTTGATAATTGACTGTGTGCTTTACCTTGTTCCAACATAAGATTTTACTATCTTTGCGGATTCCAAAAAATCAGATAAAATGAACTACGATCTCATTGTTATAGGAAGCGGTCCTGGCGGTTATGTCGCTGCAATCAGGGCTGCCCAGCTTGGATTGAAAGTGGCCGTTGCCGAACGCGCCGAATTGGGAGGTATTTGTCTCAACTGGGGCTGTATTCCCACAAAAGCGCTGTTGAAGAGTGCAAGTGTTTTCCAGTACCTGCAACATGCTGCCGAATACGGAATTATTGCAAGTGAATCCACCGTCGATTTCCCTGCTATCATCAAGCGCAGCCGCGAAGTGGCCGACCAGATGAGTAAGGGAATTCAGTTCCTCCTCAAAAAAAACAAGGTCGAACATCTCCAGGGATTTGGTAAGGTGAAGCCAGGTAAGATCGTTGAAGTAACCGATAATGCCGGCGTAAAAACTGATTATTCAGCCAGCCATATCATCATAGCCACTGGTGCACGATCGCGTGAATTGCCGAACCTGAAGCAGGATGGCAAGAAAATTATCGGATATCGCGAGGCCATGACACTGCCTGTACAACCCAAATCGATGGTTGTGGTTGGTTCTGGCGCCATCGGATCGGAATTCGCCTATTTTTACCACTCGCTCGGAACCAAAGTAACCCTGGTCGAGGTGCTTCCAAACATCGTTCCCGTGGAGGATGAAGAGGTATCCAAAGCGCTGGAACGTTCCTTTAAGAAAGCCGGAATGAAGATTATGACCGGCGTTTCGGTGGAATCAATTGACAGCTCAGGTGAAGTATGCAAAGTATTGGTAAAGACCAAAAAGGGAGATGAAGTCATTGAGTGCGATATTGTTTTATCAGCGGTAGGTATTGCCACCAATATCGAAGGTATCGGGCTGGAAGATACTGGAATTAAAACTGACCGGGGCAAGATAGTCGTAGATGAATATTACAGGACAAGCGCCGAAGGATATTATGCCATAGGGGATATTGTACATGGTCCCGCGCTGGCACATGTTGCTTCGCACGAAGGGATCATCTGCGTTGAGAAGATTGCCGGCAAACACGTTGAGCCCCTTGACTATGGCAACATCCCGGGATGTACCTACACCCATCCTGAAGTTGCATCGGTAGGCATGACTGAAAAGGCCGCCAGGGAAGCCGGTCATGAAATCCTGGTTGGAAAATTCCCATTTACTGCATCAGGAAAGGCGACTGCATCTGGGGCCAGGGATGGCTTTATCAAGGTGATCTTTGATGCTAAATATGGTGAATGGCTTGGTGCTCATATGATTGGCGACAATGTAACAGAGATGATCGCCGAAGTGGTGGTTGCCCGTAAACTGGAAACAACAGGCAGGGAGATCATCGAAGCGGTTCACCCCCACCCTACCATGAGCGAAGCTATCATGGAGGCCGTTGCCCAGGCATACGGGGAGTGTGTGCATTTGTAAAACAGCGAATCCTGCATTCATTGCATTGCATGTATTGGTTATATCCACTAATTCAGTTCAAAGTATGGAAATCATAAAGACGCCGCTGGAAGGACTGTTGATCATCAAGCCGGATGTGTTTGAAGATGAACGTGGTTATTTTTTTGAATCTTTTAATCATGAAAAGTTCCTTTCAATCAGACTGGACCTGAAATTCATGCAGGACAATGAATCGAAATCGAAGAAGGGAGTGCTCCGGGGCCTGCATTTCCAGTCTCCACCCTTTGCACAAGGGAAGCTGGTGAGGGTGATGCGCGGATCGGTGCTCGATGTGGCCGTGGATATCCGGAAGGATTCTCCAACCTATGGCAAATGGGAATCGATTGTATTATCCGGTCAGAATAAGTGGATGTATTGGATTCCTGCCGGATTCGCCCACGGATTCGCTACGCTTGAAGATGACACCATCTTTTTCTATAAATGTACCAATGTCTACAGCAAAATATCTGAGGGCAGTATACTGTGGAATGATCCTGATCTGAAGATCAACTGGGGTATTGAAGATCCGATGATTTCAGATAAGGATAAAATTTCGCCACGATTCAGGGAGGTAACCAGTCCTTTTTAAAGTGGCCGGATCATCTTCGTCCCTGCCGACCTGTTATCCAAAAATAAAATTATGTTAAGAAAAAAGCAATACATCGCAGGAGTTTTGGCCCTGATAATGATTTGTATATTATTTGTTTGCGCCAGGATGGGTTCGGGCAACCGGGAGAAAGAGTACAAAGCACTTTTTTTCAGGCACATGAAGGTATTTACGCCGGAAGTGCCTGCCAGTGCCAGTTTTGCCGGAGAGGAGGTTCCCATGGAGATTTATTATGTACGGGAGGCCTTTGAACGAGAAATCATCGCCAATACATTCATGCATTCTTCCACATTACTCATGTTTAAGCGTGCAAACCGCTGGTTTCCTGTTATTGAACCTATTCTGAAAAAGAACGGAATTCCCGACGATTTTAAGTTCCTTGCCCTGGCTGAAAGCAACCTGGCAAATGTTGTTTCGCCCGCGGGAGCCGAGGGTTTTTGGCAGTTTGTCAAGCCTACCGGGCAGAAATATGGCCTGGAAATCAATGAACAGGTTGATGAACGTTATCATATTGAAAAAGCCACCCAGGCCGCCTGCGACTATTTCAAGGAATCAAAATTAAAATTCAATAAGTGGACCCTTGTTGCGGCCTCCTATAACCGCGGGATGGATGGGCTGGACAAGGCCCTGGACAAACAAGGTGTTTCGGACTATTATGACCTGTATCTGAATGATGAGACCTCCCGATATATTTTCCGGATCATCGCCATGAAGGAGGTATATAAAAACCCTGTGCGTTATGGATTCTATCTTCGCGAACAGGAGTTTTACCCCCAGATTCCGGTCAGGCTGATTGCCGTCGACAGCGCTATCTCTGATTTGCCGGCATTTGCTAAACGGATGTCGGTCAATTACCGTATCCTGCGTGAATTGAATCCATGGATTCAAAACTACACCCTGCCCAATAAGGCCCGGAAGACATACCTCTTTAAACTGCCAAATGCGGGAGCATTAGACTATGAAGCACTGGTGAAAAACATTCCGTCACGTGATGCTTTTTTTCATGATACGTTGAAAATCAACGAGGTTCACTAAAAATATTGCGTTTCGCGACTGCTGTGGAAGAGAATTTAGAAGTATTTGGAGCCAGGGTTCACAATCTAAAAAACATTGACCTGACTATTCCCCGTCACAAACTGGTGGTTTTTACCGGTTTAAGTGGCAGTGGCAAGTCGTCGCTTGCCTTTGATACCATTTATGCTGAAGGCCAGCGACGATACATGGAGACGTTTTCAGCTTATGCGAGGCAGTTCATCGGGAACCTGGAGCGGCCAGATGTTGACAAAATTAACGGACTGAGCCCGGTTATTTCGATAGAACAGAAATCGACCAACCGGAATCCACGTTCAACCGTTGGGACCATCACGGAGATCTATGATTTTATGCGCCTGCTTTTTGCACGCGCTGCCGATGCCTTTTCGCATGTAACGGGCGAGCAGATGGTGCGATATAGCGAAAACCAGATTGTTGAATTAATCATCTCGAATTATACAGGCAAAAACATTCTCATCCTGGCTCCGGTAGTCAAAGGACGTAAAGGGCATTACCGTGAATTGTTCGAACAAATCAGGAAACAGGGATTCCTCAATGTAAGGATCGATGGGGAGGTAAGAGAAATCTCCCATGGGCTTCAGCTTGACCGGTATAAAATTCATGATGTAGAGATATTAATTGACCAGGTATTGGTAAAACCATCATCCAAATCCCGGCTTGTCAGTTCAGTCAACCTGGCCATGCGTCACGGAAAGGATGTATTGATGATTTTGGATGAAAGCACCCAAACGACGCGTCATTTCAGCCGGCTGCTCATGTGCCCCACATCCGGCCTGTCCTATAGTGAGCCTGAACCAAATTCCTTCTCTTTCAATTCACCTTACGGTGCCTGTCCGAATTGCAACGGTCTCGGGACCATCTCGGAGATCGATATAAACAAAATCATCCCCGACCGTTCAAAGAGTATAAAAAAGGGAGGCATCATCCCTATCGGAGAATACAAGAATTCCTGGATATTCAAGCAGTTAGAGGCCATCGGTGAAAAATACGGTTTCGATCTCAACACCCCGATTGATGAGATACCTGAGAATGCCATCCATGTGATCCTGAACGGATCGGAGGAGGTTTTCAGGGTCAAAAACGAATATCTGGGCGTTTCTTCAAGCTATGCGCTGAATTTCGAAGGGATCGTGAATTTTATCAATGCCCAGCATGCAGATGCCGCACCAGCAAGCATCATGAAGTGGGCCAGTAGTTTCATGAATAAAATGACCTGTCCTGAATGCAATGGGGCGAGACTGAAGAAAGAATCCCTCTATTTCAGGATCGGAGGGAAGAATATTTCTGAACTTGCCAATACTGACCTGGTCAATCTATCAGTTTGGTTTGAAAATTTACCCAGTCAGTTGGAAGTGCGCAAAAGGACAATTTCTTATGAGATTATCCGCGAAATCAGGAACCGGATCCAGTTCCTGCTCGATGTCGGAATCGGTTATCTTACGCTCAACCGCACTGCACGGAGCCTTTCGGGCGGTGAGAGCCAGCGCATTAGGCTTGCTACCCAGATTGGATCGCAGCTGGTCGGTGTGTTATATATCCTGGATGAACCCAGCATCGGTTTGCATCAGCATGACAACCTGCGTTTGATTCATGCACTGAAGAGCCTGCGTGATGCCGGCAACTCAGTCATCGTGGTCGAACATGACCAGGAAACGATCATGGCCGCCGATCATGTGATCGATATTGGCCCCGGGGCAGGTATTCATGGTGGCAGGATTGTCGCCCAGGGAACCCCGGCCGAGATTATGCAGAATGATCATCTTACCGGACTCTATCTGAGCGGAAAACGGAAAATCAACATTCCGTCGGAAAGGAGACCCGGAAATGGGAAACTTCTTACACTAACAGGCGCATCCGGGAATAACCTGAAACATGTTGACCTGAAACTTCCTTTAGGACAGCTCATTTGTGTAACCGGCCTGTCGGGCAGTGGCAAATCATCGCTTATTAATGAAACACTCTATCCCATTCTCAGCCGGCACTTTTATAAGTCAGAACAGAAGCCACTTCCATATAAATCAATCGACGGAATAAAGCATATCGACAAGGTTATTGAGATTGACCAGTCGCCGATCGGAAGAACACCTCGTTCAAACCCGGCCACCTACACAAAGGTATTCGATGATATCCGAAAACTTTTTGCCGAACTGCCTGAGTCGAAGATCAGGGGATACCTTCCGGGCCGGTTTTCCTTTAATGTCAAGGGAGGCCGTTGCGAAACATGCAAGGGAGCCGGGCTGCGCGTCATTGAGATGAATTTTCTGCCTGATGTCAATGTACCTTGCGAAACATGCCATGGTCACCGTTATAACCGCGAGACGCTGGAGGTCCGGTACAAGGGCAAATCAATCAATGACGTGCTCAGCATGACCATTGAGCAGGCTGTCGAATTCTTTGAAAATATTCCGTTCATCGTGCATAAGATCAGGACGCTGAATGAGGTGGGACTGGGGTACATTACGCTCGGACAACAATCAACTACCCTGTCGGGCGGCGAAGCGCAGCGGGTGAAGCTTGCCACGGAACTTTCGAAAACAGATACCGGTAACACGCTGTATATCATGGATGAGCCTACCACAGGGCTGCATTTTGAGGATGTGAAGGTGTTACTCTGCGTTTTAAACAAACTGGTTGCGAAAGGAAATACGGTGCTGGTGATTGAGCACAACATGGAGGTAATCAAGATGGCTGATCATGTTATTGATATGGGTCCCGAAGGTGGTGAGCGGGGAGGTGAAGTACTTGCCCAAGGAACCCCGGAGCAGGTTTCGCTTCATCCCACCAGTTTCACTGCCCATTATCTCAAACAAATCCTCGGGATTATATGATAATTCCGTACATTTGAAACTTAAAATACCATCCATGGAACCGGAAGATCTTGAAAAACTAAAAGAATCAATTCAACCCAAAAACTGGTCGGAAACGATCAGCTATGATACCTGGGAAATTTTTAAGGTGATTTCGGAGATGGTAGAAGGATTCGAGAAGCTAAGCCGGATTGGACCCTGTGTTTCCATTTTCGGATCAGCGCGGATAAAGGAGAGTCACAAATACTACAAACTTACCGAAGAGATTGCCTACCTTATGACCAAGGCTGGCTTTGGAATCATCACCGGCGGTGGACCCGGGATCATGGAAGCTGCCAATAAAGGCGCCCATTTTGCTGGGGGAAAATCGGTAGGATTAAATATCAATCTTCCTTTTGAGCAAAATCCAAACCCCTTCATCGACCGGAACAAACTGTTGAATTTCAACTTTTTTTACGTACGGAAAACCATGTTCATGCGATATTCCATGGGCTTTGTCGCATTACCCGGAGGTTTTGGCACCTTGGATGAACTTACAGAGGCCATCACCCTGATTCAAACCCATAAACTGGTTCGTTTCCCGATCGTATTGGTTGGCAGGGAATACTGGCAAGGACTGATCGAATGGTTAACAACCACAGTACTGCATGAAAAGAATATCAATGCAGCGGATATGGACATTTTCAAAGTGGTTGATACGGCCCAGGAGACGGTCAACTTCATCACCGATTTCTACAAGACTTACGCTCTCAAACCCAACTTCTAAAGCAGTTGGTTTTTTCAGTAAATTTGCATAACAAATAAAATCTCCTTCATGCCCCCCAGGAAAAAGAAAAAAGAGCCCCGAGAAATCCTGATCGAAACGGTCGTCAATGCAATGGTTGATAAAAAGGCCCGGAATCCGTTGATCATGGATTTCACCGGTATGAAAGGAACCATCTGTGATGCATTTATCATATGCCACGGGAATTCACGCACACAAACCGAGGCCATTGCCGATCACGTGATCGGAGAGGTTAAAAAACATACCGGTGAAAATCCTTATCACCGGGAAGGTTTTGAAAATGCGGAATGGATATTGATCGACTATAGTGATGTGATCATCCATGTTTTTCAGGAAGAACGGCGTAAGTTCTACAATATAGAGCAGTTATGGGCTGATGCCGTGATTACGAAGGTTGACACGAAAGACGAATAAGAGTTAAATATTATTTGGAATCAGACAGAATGGCAGAAAAAGGCAAGAATTTCATACCACCCAAAGGCAAACGGCCAAAATTTAGTTTTTACTGGATCTATGCGATCCTGGCAATTATATTTATTGCCATCCAGTATTTCAATTATTCAAATCCGGTAAAGGAGATATCCTGGTCCAGGTTGGAAGAGTTGCTGATCAAGCAGGATGTCGAAAAAATTGTAATCGTCAACAAGGAGAGAGCCGAAATTTTCATTAAAAAGGAGAAACTTTCCACGGATACGGCATACAAAGAGTTCAGCAAACGCAGTTTCGGTTCCTCTTCGGCCATGACTACAGCTCAATTCTTCTACCAGGTTGGGTCTGAAGAGATTTTTCATGGTCTTTTAAAGGACACCCGTGATTCCACTGTTTCACGCATGAGACAAGACAGTGTGCCTGCGGTTCAGATCGTTGAATTTCAGAAACAGTACCCATATCCTCCCTCTACCGACAAGCAAAAGGATTTATTCGGCGACATTTTCGGATACCTGCTTCCCATCCTCATTTTGGTTGGTGCATGGTTCCTGATCATGCGGTTTATGAGCAAGGGCGGTGGCGGTGGCGGCCAGATATTCAACATTGGCAAATCAAAGGCGCAACTTTTTGATAAAGACACCAGTGTAAGCATTACCTTCAATGATGTAGCCGGGTTGGAAGAGGCCAAGGTGGAGATCATGGAGATTGTGGATTTCCTTAAAAATCCATCAAAATACACCAATCTTGGCGGTAAAATCCCAAAAGGAGCGTTACTTGTTGGTCCCCCGGGAACCGGAAAAACCCTGCTCGCCAAAGCGGTGGCAGGAGAGGCCAAAGTACCATTTTTCTCGATCTCCGGCTCCGACTTCGTTGAGATGTTCGTGGGTGTTGGCGCATCCCGTGTCCGCGATCTATTCAGGCAGGCCAAAGAGAAGGCGCCCTGCATCATTTTCATCGATGAGATTGATGCCATCGGTCGTGCCCGTGGACGGAACGCCATCACCGGAGCCAATGACGAACGTGAAAACACCCTGAACCAGTTGTTGACCGAAATGGATGGGTTTGGCACCAATGCCGGCGTTATCATCCTTGCGGCCACCAACCGTGCCGACATCCTCGACAGGGCGCTGATGCGCGCCGGAAGGTTCGACCGGCAGATCAATGTTGAGCTCCCCGACCTGGAAGAACGTAAAGCCATTTTCAAGGTGCACCTGAAGCCATTGAAGCTTGATCCGGGTCTTGATGTTGATTTCCTTGCCAAACAAACCCCGGGATTTTCGGGAGCCGATATTGCCAACGTATGTAACGAATCAGCCCTGATCGCTGCCCGAAAGAATAAGGCGATCATTGAAAAGCAGGATTTCCTGGATGCCATCGATCGTATCATCGGCGGATTGGAAAAACGCAACAAAATCATCTCAATGCACGAGAAGAAGGTGATCGCTTACCATGAATCGGGTCACGCAACCACAAGCTGGCTGCTGCAATACGCACACCCCCTGGTGAAGGTCACCATCGTTCCGCGTGGCAAAGCTCTGGGAGCTGCATGGTACCTTCCCGAAGAACGGCAGATCACCACCTATGAACAAATGTTTGATGAGATAACCTCGGCCATGGGCGGCCGTGCTTCAGAAGAGCTGATATTCGGCAAAGTTTCCACCGGGGCGCTGAACGACCTTGAAAAGGTGTCAAAACAGGCATATGCCATGGTAGTTTACTTTGGTCTCAACAAGGAGATCGGGAATATCAGTTTTTACGATTCAAGCGGGCAGAATGAATATGCATTCCAGAAGCCCTACAGCGAAAAAACCGCGGAGACTATTGACCAGGAGGTTCGTAAAATAGTGGAATCCGCCTATGAAAGGGCGAAGACAATTTTGGGCGAAAACCGGGAAAAACTTGAAAAGCTCGCCGACCTGCTGCTTGAACGCGAAGTCATTTTCAGGGAAGACCTTGAAGAAATTTTCGGCAAGCGCCCCTGGGATAAAGAGGAGGAAAAACCACCTTTACCAACACTTTTAACTTAACAAGATCCTGATCAACCTATGGAAGAGAGTACCTCCAGAGAAAAAATCCTGAAAAAAGTCAGGGACGCACTCATCGAAAAAACTGAGCCCCCCTACCCTATCATCGATCAGGATTCGTCGGTTTACCGTGAAATAACGGAGCCTCTTGATGTTACCTTTGCCGAGGAGCTGGTCCGGATTGCCGGAAAATTCGTTTACTGCGAAAGTGAAGATGAATTTATCGGGAACCTGAAGTCCTTTATCCTTGAAAAGGACTGGGGCGTGCTCTACTGTCAGGATCCCAAAATACATCATCTGCTCAAGGTGGGCGGGATTCCATTTGAATTTCATGCAGATACCATCCTGGAGGCCCGTATTGGGATCACACGATGTGAATATCTTATTGCAAGGCTTGGAACGGTCATGGTTTCGTCAAGGATGAGTCCTGGACGAAAAATAACCGTTTATCCCGAACTTCACCTGGTACTTGGTTACACATCGCAACTGGTTCCTGATTTGAAGCAGGCCCTGATGAATATCAAGAAAAAATACCGGGACGATTTTCCATCCATGGTATCGCTGATAACCGGTCCCAGCCGGACTGCAGATATTGAAAAAACCCTTGTAATGGGAGCTCACGGACCCAAGGAACTCTATGTATTTTTAATCGATGATTCAACACCATCCAATTAATATGACCCGGGATGAGTAATTTCTGGGCCCGGACCATTACCGGATTGTCAATGGTTTTCATCCTGCTTGCCGCACTCTGGTTCAGCGGCTGGGTCTTCATGGTTATTTTCCTGATCATCACCATCCTGGGACTGTGGGAATTCTATGGGCTCCTCTCAAATGCCGGATACCATCCTCAAAAGTTATACGGGACCATTGCAGGTACGGTATTATTCGTGACCACTGCCTTGACCACATTCATCCCTCAAACCGGAGTTGATCGGTCATGGTTTGCATTCATACCTTTTGTCATCCCGATTCCCCTGTTCTTTATCTCTTTCATCATCGAAATCTACCGGAAAAAACCGGATCCGATTGTCAATGTGGCGATGACCACCCTTGGATTCTATTATATCGCATTGCCTTTTTCCCTCCTGCTGTTTTTCAGTAAACCCGACGTACTGCATTTCCTGGGGCTACCTGTTATCCTGGTGGGCTATTTTGCATTTACATGGATTTATGATACCGTGGCCTACCTTTATGGCAAACAGTTTGGAAAACACAAATTTTTCGAAAGGATCAGCCCAAAAAAAACATGGGAAGGGACCATCGCAGGCGCCATTTTTACCCTTTTAAGTGCTGTTGTACTTTATTATCTCATCCCGGATTTACCAATGGCCGATTGGCTTTTACTGGCCCTAATTGTTCTGTTCTTCGGCACCCATGGGGATCTCGTGGAATCGCTGCTCAAAAGAAGCCTGAACATAAAGGATTCAGGAACTATACTTCCCGGACATGGCGGTATTCTTGATCGTTTTGATACGATGCTTATTTCAGCACCTTTTGTATTTTTGTACTTCTTTTTTAGACACGCTATCTGATTTCGCATGACAATACACCGAGAAGGTTATAAGACCATCATCATCGCATTCTTATTCGTGGCTGCGGTTCTTTTGGCATTCAATGATATTTTAGTTGAGCAAACATGGTTTCATTACAGCCTTTATGCGTTGGGATTGTGGTTTTTCATTATGATCGTACGGTTTTTCCGCTCCCCGACCCGGGAGCCCAATGGTGGCGAAAAAGTAATCCTGTGCCCGGCCGACGGTAAAATTGTGGTTATTGAACGGACAATCGAACCTGAGTATTTCAAGGATGAACGGATCCAGGTCTCCATTTTTATGTCGGCTACCAATGTCCATGTCAACTGGTTTCCTGTTGCCGGTGAGATCGTATACTACTATTATCATCCGGGCAAACATATGGTGGCCTTCAATCCAAAGGCCTCACTGGAGAATGAACGAGCAACGACAGTCATTCAGACTATGGATCATAGGAAAATCCTGGTTCGGCAGATCGCAGGAGCCATGGCCCGAAGGATCAAATGCTACCCCAAAGTTGGCGAGCCGGTGATCCAGGGGGAGGAGCTTGGATTTATCAAGTTCGGATCACGGGTTGATTTGCTGCTGCCGGTGGATACAAAACTTGAGATCGCGCTGAATCAAAAGGTGGTAGGGAAGCGGACCGTAATTGGTCGTTTGAGTTAGTCGCCGGTTAATCCTCAAGCGCCCGCGTGAGGAATACATTTAATGGATGCATCGCCTTGAAGGCTATTCCTACAAAATCATTGAAATGATCTGAGTCTACCATTTCGTTTCTCACAGGATGCGTGACGACATAATGTTTGTGCTTTAAAAGATCAATGGCAGGAAAATCCCTGGGAAAATCCTTCGGTGGCATTTTCATTTTGTCCATCTCTGATAACCCATCACAATACTTTTTCAATTTTTTATCATTGAGGATCGATTGGAACTCAGCCACATTATAATAGATCTCCTTCCTTATTTTCTTAAGCTGATCCGGTTCCGGCATGTAGACACCGGTTGAAAGAAAAGAGCCACCGGGCTGCAGGTGGATGTAATAACCCGGGCCGGCGCTTTTCCTGCCTGCCTTTGTAATCCAGGCGCCCATATTTATCTTGTAGGGTGCTTTGTCTTTCGAAAACCTTACATCCCTGTAGATTCTGAACATACAATCCCTGGCCCCGATGAATTTCACCGAATCATCGAATTTAGCAATGATGGGGATTACGGAGTCTACAAAAGACTCCACCTCAATTTTCGCCGCCTCATACTCCTGTTTATTTACCTGGAACCATTCACGGTTGTTATTTGCATCAAGGCGGGTCAGGAATTCAAGTACTGATTTTTTCATAGTATAATTCTTTAAAGCAAAAGTACATGAAGATTTTTTAATAAAAAATTTTCAAAAATGGTTTCACTTTTTTCATTTTTTCTGATTAAGCACTAAAATGGAGAAATGAAAACAGTAATCGCGGTTTGTATGCTTTTGTTTCTATTGGCATCCAAAGGATACCCCATCGGTGAGCATATTCCTGCCGGAGGAAGATCTAAGGCCATGGGAGGATGCGCTGTGGCTGTAAGTGATCATTGGTCGGTGGGTAATAACCAGGCCGGAACTGCATGGCTCAAAGGATTTAGCGCCGGACTCAACATCGAGAACCAATTTTTACTCAAGGAGCTTGTGACCCAGCAATTTGGCATTGCATGGCCATTGAAAGCCGGGACATTTGGACTGATCCTGAATCGGTTCGGGAACAATCGCTACAATGAAATAAAGGCAGGATTGAGTTTTGCAAGAAAATTTGGAAAACATTTCGCCATGGGAGTACAAATTGACTACCTCCGGATTAACATCATGGACGAATATGGCAGTAAAAACCAGTTAACCTGTGAAATCGGTCTGATGTATCAAACCAGCCAGCGCCTGGTTATCGGGGTTCAGGTGCTCAATCCCTTTCCGGCCAGGATCACTTCTAATCCAGTTGAACGTTTGCCGGTGACCATCTGCATCGGCCTTTCCTACCAGTTTTCCGATGCGTTCCTTGCCAGTGCAGAGGTGGAGAAGGATCTGGAACATAAGCCAGTGTTCCGTGCTGGGGCAGAATATCGCATCAGTAAATTGCTGTACACCCGAACCGGCATTTTGATCAATCCGATGTCGTTCACCTTCGGCATTGGCCTTGAATTCGGGAAAATCAAGCTGGATGTAGCTTCAGCCTACCACCAGGTACTGGGATTCAGTCCAACATGCTCTCTTATTTATTCAATCCATAAAAAATAGGAAGATGGTTACTCAGCACAACTTCATCTGCATCGTGGCCTTGATGACTGTCATTCCCGGCACCATAATAGGGCAGGTTGATATGGTTGGCGACCAGATTGAAAAGACGGCCGAGATGACTGAAATGGATATGGACTATTCGGATTTGATCGGCGACCTGGCCGATATGGCAGGAAAACCCATCAATCTGAATAAAATGAAAGTTGATGAGTTGAATGCAATTCCATTCCTGACAGCAGATCAATGCAAAGGCCTTTATGATTACCTTGAGACATACGGTGAGGTGCTCTCTGTTTACGAACTGCAATCGATCCCGGGTTTCGATTCGGTTTTGATCCGGAAGATCGAGCCATTCATCACAATTGCACCCGCTTCACACACGCCGGCGCTGACTCCAAAGAACCTGGCCAGGTTTGGCCGGCATGACCTGCTCTTGCGCTATGAGCAATCATTTCCGAAATCAGTAGGATACCAGGTTGATGATCAATCGGCAGTGCCCTCCACCGGCAACAGTTACCTTGGAGGTCCGCAGCGGTATTATTTCCGTTACAATTACACATGGTTTGATAAACTAAAAATCGGTATAGCCGGTGAGAAAGATCCAGGGGAACAATTTTTCATGGGAGGGCAAAAATCGGGGATGGACTTCTATACCGGGTTTCTCGGCCTAAGCAATCTTGGCATTCTTAAAAACCTGGTTCTTGGCAACTTTCGCACATCCTATGGTCTTGGACTAACCTTTGGATCAGGCCTTTCGCTCGGCAGTGTCCCCGGGTTTACCATGAACGTGCCTCTTGCGGCAGGAATTCGGCCTGGACTGGGTATGAATGAGGGATCCTATTTAAGAGGCCTGGCTGCCACAATGAAAATAAAAAACCTGGTTTTCAGTGGGTTCGCATCATATCATCCGCGGGATGCCACAATTACAAAATTCGATACCACCACTTCGCATGTTGAGGAGATCAGTTCCCTGGGAACCTCAGGTTACCACCGGACAATCCAGGAACTGGCAAAAAAAAATATGCTGACCGAGTTGGTTTGTGGCGGAAATATCAGTTACAGCCTGGCTCCCAATCAGCAACTTGGCTTTAAAATCGGATTGACCGGGGTTTACTATGCCTATTCGGCTAATGTAATGCCAAAAATTCAACCGTACAATCAGTTTGTTTTTAATGGGAAACACAACACAAATATTGGATTTGATTATCAACTGAGGTACAAAAGGTTATTCTTGTACGGAGAGGTTAGTCGCAGTCAGAATTCCGGAATAGCCTGGCTTTCAGGTGCGACGATCACCCCTGATCCACGGATCAGCATCACCCTGATCTACAGGAATTATCGTCCTGATTATCAAAACCTGTTTTCCAATGCTTTTGGTCAAAACAGTCTTAATGCCAATGAAACTGGCATTTACGCTGCTATAATCGCAGCAATTCACCCCAAGATCAATTTATCAGGTTACTGCGATCTATACAAATTCCCATGGTTGAAATACCGTGTCGACGCACCGGTTAATGGCCAGGAGTTTGGGGTGATGGCAACCTGGCAGGCAGACAGAGATGTTCTTATCAGTATGCGGTTTTACCAAAAAAACGGGGCTATCAATAGTCCTTCGTTACAGGACCAGTTCATGCATAAACTGATGAACAATTTCACCAGGAGTTATCGGGTTAATATCAATTGGGTTGCCACAATACGATTGAGCCTGAAGACGCGGATAGAGATCAAGGAGGCCGGGAACCAGGGCAATCAGTCATCATCCGGATATCTGATTTACCAGGAGGTACAGGTAAAACCATCAAAATGGCTGGAAAATCTTACAATACGTTTTGCCCTTTTCGATATCCCTGCATACGAATCGAGAATTTACGTATATGAGCCGGAAGTGTTGTATGGGTATTCAGTTCCTGCTTACCAGGGAAAAGGGATCCGATGCAACCTGTTGATAAAATTCGGGATTGGAAGGAAGGTGGATGCCTGGCTTAAGGGAGGGATATCCTTTTACACTGACCGGAATGTCGTTGGAACAGGGCTTGATCAGACTACCGGAAACGCAAGAAGTGAGCTCGGGTGCCAGTTACGCGTGCGACTATAAAAAAACTGCCGGAAAAGGGAAATCAGGTTCCTTCCGGCAGCTTTTTGTTCAGTGTATAAACTATTTCCTTTGATGTTCTTTGGACATTTTATGTAATCCTTCCATGCCTTTAATATTCATCCCCTTCGACAGTTTTGAAACGGTGGAAAGATCGATATTTCCGGTAAGGCTAAGAACGGCTACCTCATTTTTATCTTTCATGAGCATTACCATTTCACTGATCTTTCCGCTGGCATCCTGTTTGGTCATAAATTTGATATTCTGACGGCCTTCATTGATGCTCATCAGCTCTTTGTAAGTATTGGCGGGAAAAACGCCTGCAAATTCATTGTAGATGGCGACGGCTTTCACAATTTTCGTGGAATCAAATGAAAAGGTGAGGACTTTCAGGCCTGTAAGCTGTTCCATCATTTTTTTCATTTCAACCATACTGGTATCCTTCGAATCTCCCTGTCCCATCTGCATCAGCATCTGGAACATCTCTTTTGAAATATTCACGGTAGTAAAACCATCCTGACTTACGTATTTATCAAACACTTTGTCAATCGGGCTCTGGGCATTCACGAGGAGCGGAACCATCAGGAATGCCATGCAAACTAAACTTAACATCAACTTTTTCATGGCTATTTTGATTTTTTGGACATTGTTTGTAATTCGTCCGGGTTTATAATTATTGATTGGCATTGATAGAATTTGTTAAAGAGTTGTAAATTTTTCATTGCTTTATCGACCATCTGAAGACGTTCCACCTGTTTTAATCCTACATTAAGGTTGGAGGATACGATCAACAGTGCTTCATTTGCTTCGGCGTAGGCCATATCATGGCTTTCTGAGATATAAATTGTATCCTTTTTCAGAAAATCCTCGCTGAGGGTAAAGAACAAACCGATCAGAATCAGTATGCTGGCAGCGATACTGGTAATAAACAGGAACCTGCTTTTATGATGATGTATTTTTATGACGGGTGTGTTCACCAACGATTCGCCCAGCAAACCGGAGATCTTTTGATCAAAACCGGGATTGCTGATCTCCTGCCGGCTTTCCCGGTTAAACAAACTGAACATCTGCTTGTGCGATTTCAATGTATCTGTCACTTCTGAATTCAGGAAATATTCCCTGAGTGACTTCTCTTCCTGAAGGCTGGTTTCGCCGGCATAATACTTTTCAAGAAGGGCTTCAATTTCGCTGGTATTCATATATATTCGATTTAGTCAGCAATTCACGGATCCGTTTCCTGGCACGCGACAAGGCTACACGGATGGCATTTTCATTCATATCCACAATTTCCGCGATCTCTTCAAATTCATATCCTTCAATATCCCTCAGATGGATAATCATTTGCTGTTGTTCAGGCAGCATTTTAATCGCACGATGAATTCCCTGGATCAGATCGCTGTAATCCATTTTTGTTTCATCAGGCATGCTTTCAATGAACTGGCGATGGTTTTCCATGTTTTCAACCGGGTAACGCCTGGCTTTAATTTTATCTAGGCACAGGTTTTTAGTTGTAATCATGGCCAGTGCCTCCACACTCCGGTATTCATCAAGCTTCTGCCGCAAGTTCCAGAGTTTGATAAAAACCTCCTGAACCAGGTCTTCGGCCTCCTCGGTATGATCGAGCATTCGTTTTGCAAAGCGAAACAGCTTATTTTTAAGAGGATAAACCTTGGTTTGAAATTCCTGGAGCTCCATACGGATAACGAGACGACGATCTGATTAAAATATTACACCATTACAAAAAAATATGTAAAAATCTGTATTTGATAACGATGCCTTGTTTAATATGCAAATTTGACTATTTTTGCAATCTGCATCCCTGATAATCCAATGATTATTCACCTATAATTTTCAAATTATGTTTAAAGGACATCCCAAAGGACTCTTTGTAGCGTTTTTCTCGAACATGGGCGAGCGCTTTGGCTTTTACACCATGATGGCAATTCTTGTACTGTTCCTTCAAGCCAAGTATGGCTTATCGGAAGAGGATGCCGGTAATTATTACAGTTGGTTTTACTTTGGCATTTATGCGCTTGCCTTGGTAGGCGGTATACTGGCCGATGTTACCAGGAAATATAAAACGGTTATTCTGGGCGGAATTGTGGTAATGTTTATGGGCTATGTTATTATGGCACTGCCCGGGAATCCACTGGCCATTACATTGACCGGTTTGTTTACCATTGCATTTGGAAATGGCTTGTTTAAAGGCAATTTACAGGCTGTTGTCGGTCAGTTGTATGACAATCCCAAATACTCCAAAGTGCGTGATTCAGCTTTCATGATCTTTTACATGGGGATTAATGTGGGTGCATTTTTTGCTCCTTTTGTTGCTACCGGAATCCGCAACTGGTATCTTAAAACCCAGGGATTCCTTCACGATGGAAGTCTGCCTGCCATGTGTCATGCCTATCAGAAAGGCGCTCTGGAAGACACCTCAAAATTCCAGGAATTGGCTGATAAAGTCAGTGGAACCAATGTGATTGATCTCGGGACATTTGCACAGAACTATGTCGATGCATTTTCAAGAGGTTATAACTATGCCTTTGGAATTGCTGCAGGAGCCATGATATTATCTCTTCTCGTCTATATCATTTTCAACAAACTGCTGCCCAGTGTTGAAAAAGTTGTTAAAACCCAGGATGCCAGCAAGCCCAAGGCCAATACAAATCTTGTCAGTTTCCTGCTGGGTGGCGGTTTGATGATCACCACTTCGATCATTTTCTACTTCCTCTTCAGAACCACTGTAAAGGATCCTGCCGCTCTGGGTGCCGCTGTCGGTTTGTTTATCGGATTTGTGGCCATCATGTTCCAGGTGTCAACCAAGGAAGAGCGACCCCGGGTTACATCACTCATCATGGTGTTCGTTGTCGTCATCTTTTTCTGGATGTCGTTTCACCAAAACGGATTGACCCTGACTTTCTTTGCCCGTGATTACACAGTAAAGGAGGTTGCACCATTTACAAATATTTTCTTCAACCTGGAATCAATCCTGGCATTCATCGGAGCGATTGCAGGGCTTGTTCTGTTGTTCAGGAAGAATATGACCCAGAGGATCATCGGTGGTTTGATGTTCATCATCCTGGGGGGACTCACCTACTATTTTATCACCCAGTACAATGCTTTAAATCCAATTGCCCCTGAAGTATTTCAATCGTTCAACCCGTTGTTTATTGTGTCGCTTACCTTCCCGGTGATGGGCATTTTCGCCTGGCTGAACAAGAAAAACATGGAGCCCTCTGCTCCAAAGAAGATTGGTATAGGGATGATCATAGCCGCCATCGGTTTTGTCATCATCCTGATTGCATCGCTGGGCCTTGTATCTCCTCATGAGCTTCAGTATGTTGATATTAATGGCGTTACCAAGTACAATCCGGTACCGGACAGTTCACGGGTAGCGCCCTATTGGCTTATCAGCAGTTACCTGATCCTGACGATAGCTGAACTTTTCCTCAGTCCGATGGGCTTGTCGTTTGTATCGAAGGTGGCTCCTCCCCGTTTCCAGGGTTTGATGCAGGGAGGCTGGTTACTGGCAACAGCCGTTGGAAATAAATTCCTTTTCGTTGGCAGTAAATTCTGGGGCGTGCTTGATCTCTGGCAGCTTTGGTCCATCTTTATTGTTTGTTGTATTCTCTCGGCAGTATTTATCTTCTCCATTATGAAAAGGCTGGAGGCTGCAACGAAGTAAGAAGGGTTTTTCTTATGTATATTTGTCCGGCGGAGAGGATCTTCTTCGCCGGATTTTTTTTACTTCGGCTGTTTGAGTTTACAAATTATTGCAAACTCAAACGCTCAGTATGACTGCATCTAAACACGATTGTCATGGCAATTTTGTCAGGATGAAGCATAACCAACAGAGGGACGAATCTTGAAAGTTGAAATTTATCCATGGGGGCACAGCCGCCGTTTTAATTCCTACACGGAACACATCCGGAGAACATTCGGCGGACGGATGCAAAAGGTTGTTGTCGATGCCGGGTTTACTTGTCCAAACCGGGATGGTACGAAAGGTGTCGGAGGGTGCACTTATTGCAATAACGACGCCTTCAATCCATCCTATTGCAGCCCTGTGGAACCGCTGCACAGCCAGATTGCAAAAGGTATCCGGTTTCACCTTGTGCGATACCGAAAGGCTACAAAATACCTGGTCTATTTCCAGCCTTACAGCAATACTTATGCTCCTTTGCCAAAACTCAAAGCACTGTACGAAGAGGCCCTTGATTATACCGGGGTTACCGGGCTGGTAATAGGCACCAGGCCTGATTGCATCGATGAACCCACCCTGGAATATCTGCAGGAATTATCCCGGAAAGTTTACATCCAGATCGAATATGGCGTTGAATCGTGTTTTGATAAGACCCTTGATCGCATCAACCGGCAGCATGATTTCGAGCTGAGCAGGAAAATCATTAAAAGGACCCATGAACTTGGGATTAAGACCGGGGCACATTTCATATTCGGCCTTCCCGGAGAATCAATGGAGGAGATGCTGTTGTACGCGGAGCACATTTCACGATTACCACTCGATTCGGTCAAATTCCACCAGTTGCAGATCGTCAAAGGAACCAGTATGGAGCAGGAATTCGATGAAAAGCCCGGGGATTTTTTCCAGTTCACACTTGAAGGATACATCGGATTCATCGTGCGGTTAATCGAACGGATAAACCCGCTGGTGGTTATCGAAAGATTTTCGGGGGAAGTTCCACCGCAGTATCTGCATCACAGTTCCTGGGAGCTGATCCGGTACGATGCCGTGTTGCGACTGATTGAAAGGGAACTGGAGCGGCAGGATACCTGGCAGGGCAAATACTACAAATGAATCGATACGTTTGAGGCCATGATAGCACGCGACATGGCTGTTTGGAGCAACTTGATCACCCGTTCAGTCTCCGTTCCGGGTATTTTAAACTGTGTAATCTCATTGATCCGGCTGCGCATTTTAAGGTATTGAATAAAGCCTCCGAAATTCTTTCGGACCATCTTGCAGTTATTCATTACAACCAGTAACATGAGATCATAATCGGATAGGAGGTGATCAGAAACTATATTCTCGTAAATCTCCTCCTGCAATTTCCGCTTCAACTCCACATTTGCCAACGGGAATTTCGTCTGGTAAAATACCATCATCAGGGTATATTCCTCCCTGGTAACCACCTTGGCATGAATTAACTGTTTCAGGATGGTTTTGCGGAGAAGCAGCTTCTTGTAAACAATACGCTGGATCCAGGATCTCAGGCTGCGTGGTTTTTTAGATGATTTGATCAGATTAAGAACCCTGTCGAGCAAAACATTGTCTGTTGATTTGGCATTTTCAACGATGACCTCATCATTCACAAATTTTATCCGGCCTAATTTATAAAGCTCAAACAGGATAGCTCCGACCAATCCAAACTTGATTTTGTGTTCAGAGGTCCCAAACCATCCTTTATCGTCCAGTGCAAGCAGGACAACCTTTTGGAGGAAGGTTAATTCCATCGATTTTTCTGATTTATCCATCCAATTACAGGAATTAATTCCAGCCGATAAAAATAATGAAAATTTCCGTGTAAAAGAAACTAATTAAAAGTACCGCCAAGGTAAAGTTTTGTCTTTTCCATCTTGGGGTTTCCAAATACCTCTTCCACACTGCCCTGCTCAATAACATCGCCCAGGTACATGAATACAACATTATCGGCGATGCGTTTTGCCTGGCGCAACACATGGGTAACCAGCACAATGGTGTAATCGCTTTTCAGTTTCACAAAAGTCTCCTCAATAAACTGGCTGGAGATCGGATCCAGTGCAGAGGTAGGCTCATCAGCAAGGATAATTTCAGGATTAACTGCCAGGCCACGCGCCAGGCACAGGCGTTGCTGCTGTCCGATTGAAAGCCGGGAGGCCGGTTCACGCAAACGGGTCCTGATCTCCTCCCAAAGATTCGCCTGCTGGAGGTAGTGCATCACCAGTTTATGGGTCTCCCTCCGACCCTTTATACCCCTGAGCTTCAAAGCGTAGGCAATATTATTATAAATGGTCATGGGCAATGGATAGGGACGTTGAGATAACAGGCCCATTTGCTGACGGAGCTTGTAAATATCTTCCTTTGCAGCCAGGATGTTGTTGTTGTCAATCATGATCTGCCCGCTGACCTTCAATTCAGGATACAGGTCAGTGAGCCGGTTGAGACATTTAAGCAGGGTGGTCTTTCCACAACCCGATGGGCCCAGGATGACGGTAATTTTATTTCTGGGGATATCAATATTTACATTTCTCAGAATTTGTGTCTTCCCGGCAAATACATTTAAATCCCTGATCTCTATTTTTGTAGTCTGATCCATGCCTGATTCCAGCTAGAAATTGATTTTTGTTTTGTGATATCGTTTACCTATTCCCCGAGAAAACAAACTTACGATTAATATGATCAGGGTCAGCACCAATGCAGAGGCATATGCCCTGTTCTGAACTTCAGGAACCGGCGAAGACAATTGAAAGAATATGGACAAAGGTAAAGTGGCCACGGGTTCAAGCAGACCATTTGGCAGATGGTCAGTATAGCCAGCAGTGAACAGTACGGCGGCTGCATCCCCGATTCCACGTCCAAATGAAAGCAAAATCGCGGTTATGATACCAGAAAACGACTGCCGTGTAAATATCTTGAAAGCAATCTCCGACTTATTGGAGCCCAATGAGTAGGCGGCCTCCTGCAATCCAATGGGGACGGTACGCAGGATTTCATCCATTGACCGTATCATAATGGGCAGGATAAAAAGTGTAACGGTAAGAATACCAGCTAGCAACGACGTTTTCAGTCCAAAGAAGATCATGAGGGAAAATCCAAAGGCTCCATAAACGATGGAGGGAACACCCCAGATCAGGTCGAGCAGGAATCGGATAACATCGATCACTTTTTTATGCCTGATCAGGAAAACATTGAGATAAAGTGCAACGGGCAACCCAATGACAAAAGCAAGGATTGTCGCGCCTGTGGCCAGCGCCAGCGAACCAAGTATGGCATTGAGGATTCCCCCACCCTTTCCATAATAATACCCGCCCTGTGGAATTTGTGTGAGCATTTCCCAGGAAATGGAGGTCAATCCTTTTTCAAAAATGCTGTAAATAATTACAGCAAGGATGGCAAGGATGAAGTAGGTCGCAAAAATCATCAGCGACTTAAAAATCTTTTCTTCTATTTTTTGTCCTCGGGTCAATATTTAGTATTTATTATACCTGACAATAAAAAAATGCATTACAAGATTAAAAAAAAGAGAAACAGCCAGCAAGAGCAACGCAGCGAACATCAAAGCGGAATCGTACCTCGGGATCGAAAGCATCTCGCCGTAGTTGTTTGCAATAAGCGCCGGGAGTGTATAACCCGGATCAAAAACACTCTTTGGAAGCCTGACTACATTTCCCACAACCATCAGCACGGCCATGGTTTCGCCAAAGGCCCTGGCCAGTCCAAATCCAAAGGCTGCTATGATCCCCGGAAGGGCCTTCTTCAAAAGAACATGTTTGATTGTCTGCCATTGCGTGGCACCCAATGACAGTGCCGCTTCCTTCAATTCCATGGGTATTGCCCTGAAAATCTCGATCAGGATATTCAACACAAAGGGGATGATCATGATCGACAGCACAAAAGAGGCGGCCAGAATGCTGTAGCCCATTGTTTTTACCCCCATCCAGGGGCCCAGGTATTCTGATATGAAGGGAACGATTACGAGGATTCCCCACAGCCCATATACCACTGATGGAATCCCCGCAAGGATATCGATGGCAGGATGCATGATCCGGAGGAAATTCTTTTTCGTGTACTGGGTAACATAGATCGCAGTAAGCAGGCAAACCGGTGCAGTGATCAGCATGGCCACCAGCGTCACCCATACTGATCCGACAATGAAGGGATAAAAGCCGAATTGACCGCTGGCAGGTTTCCATGTCTTCGAGAATATCAGGTCAAATAGGGAATATTCCTGCAGGAGCAGGGTGGATTTGATGTAAAGTCCAAGAAATAACAGGAAAGGCAGAAATGCAACCAGTAACAAGCTGATAATCATCCATGTGTAATTTACCGCATGACGCTGATCCCTGTTAAGAAGGTACATTTAGTCCAATTTTTGAAGTTCTGTAACGATCTGTTCCTTCTTAATGGCGACGTAGCCAGCTTCATTCACATATTTTTGTCCATCAGAGAGAATCCACCTCAGGAAGACCTGAACTAGCTCATTATCAGGCTTTCCTCCTGAAACAAAATAGAGATCACGGGCCGGCGGAGAGGGATACTTTCCATCATTTATGGCTTTCATGACGGAATCCATGGATTCGTAGAAGTTTTCGTCGGGATCAATAATCCCATTATCATTGAGGTCGATGGGGATTACATCCAGTCCCTGGTAAATTTTCCTTGTATGCATTTCATAAACAAATCCCAGGTTGTTAAAACCGATGCCCTCAACATTCCTCCTGACTGCATCCGCAACGCCGGGGTCGCCGTTCACACCAAGTCCCAGTAAATCCTCCTGTTTGTTATCGTTGAGATATTTTGCCCACATATCGGCAGCCCCGCATGCATCGGAACGCGTAAATGCCTGAAGTTCAACATCTGATCTATTTCCAACTGCCTGACCCCAGGTCTTGATTTTTCCTGTGATAAAGATATCGAACATCTTCTGCTTCGACAGCCCCTTTTTCTTCAGGTCGGACAAAACCGGATTATTCGCATTGATGGTTGGGATAACGGCATCCTTTGCCACCGCAATCCACCAGGCGCCTTTTGCCTGTTCTTCGGGGCTGACAGATTTGGAATACATGCCCAGGTCAACCATTTTTGATATTGCATCCGTCATACCCTTTCCGGCTCCTCCGGCCGAAACATTGACCGTGACACGGGGATGAAGTTTTTCAAATTCCTCGGCCCATTTCACAGCAAGCGGGTAAAGCGCGAAAGCACCTGAGAGGGTTATTTTACCTTTCAGGGTATCTTTGCCGTAACCGGCACTGTGGTCCTGACCCGTGTTACATGAAGGTAATGTTGCTCCACTAATCAATAATACTGAAATAAAAAAGAAGAAAACGGGGTACCGCCATTTCATATTTTGAGCTTTTATGTGATGGTAAAGTTAAATCAATCTGATAAAACAATGGCAAATATCATTACCAAAAATCTGAAATATTTCAGGATAAAAAGTGGTTTATGATATCTTCAACCCTGATCCCTTCTGCCTCCGCCTTATAATTGCGGACTATCCTGTGCCGGAGTACAGAGGTGGCAACTGCCCTTACATCCTCGATATCAGGAGAATACTTTCCGCTTAGCGCGGCATGGCACTTTGCTCCCAGGATAAGATACTGAGAGGCACGCGGACCCGCGCCCCAGGTAAGATACTCGGTGGCCCATGGATTTGCTTTTCGCGTTTTCGGCCGGGTCATTGAAACCAGGTTTACTGCATACTGGAATACATTATCGGGTACCGGTATTTTTCTTACAAGGTTTTGAAAATAGAGGATCTCCTCAGCGAGTAAAACAACGGAAGGGGAAACTGTTTTTTCGGTAGTAGTAGCTTTAACGATCTGGATCTCTTCTTCGAATGACGGGTAATCAAGCCATATGTTAAACATAAACCGATCGAGTTGTGCTTCGGGCAATGGGTAGGTTCCCTCCTGCTCAATGGGATTTTGAGTAGCGAGCACAAAGAATGGTTCAGCAAGATGGTAACTGGTACCTGCTACGGTAACTGCTTTTTCCTGCATTGCCTCCAGCAGCGCAGATTGTGTTTTCGGCGGCGTCCGGTTAATCTCATCTGCCAGGATAATATTTGCAAACACCGGTCCCTTGATGAATCGAAAGTGGCGATGTTCGTCAAGAATTTCTGTACCGATGATATCAGATGGCATCAGGTCGGGGGTAAACTGAATCCGGTTGTAACTTAGTCCAAGGGCCTTTGATAAAGTGTTTACCATCATTGTTTTCGCCAAACCGGGAACGCCAACAAGCAGGCAGTGACCCTTGCAGAAAATAGCGATCAGCAAATTCTTGACTACTTCATCCTGACCAATGATAACCTTGGCAATTTCTGATTTTAGGAGATTATATTTTTTAACCAGTGCATCAACTGCTTCAACATCTGAGGAAAACTGCATATTAGTTCAATTTAGTTTTTAATCCACTTCCGCTCAAAGGTGCAATTGCGAAAATCATCCATAATGGCAACATAGGTTGCGTTCAATTTATTGGTAATCCATTCGTCAATCACGTCCATCTTCTTATTATCCAGGGCGATCTGCTGGATCCGGGCATAATCATCCTCCAGGTTCGCTTTATGCGGATTTGTCCGGGTCTTCAGAAAATAAATGCGGTAGTCCTGCTTGCCTCGTTCGGTTGTCAAAACCGGTGCCGACACCTCCCCGGCCTTCAGTTTATCAATAACAAAGAAAATCTTCGCGTCAATTTGCCCGGCTTCAAATTTACTGTTTCCGGATATCGGGTTGATCATCATTCCACCGCTGTTCTTGCTTGGATCATCGGAAAATTGGATCACGGCCTGCTCGAAAGTCAATGTTTTCTTTGTGATCTGGGCCGCCACGCTGTCAAGCGTTAATTTTGCCTTGTTCAGATTGATCGGGGTCACTTTGGGTTGTAGCAGGATATGACGCACGTTGATGTATTCTCCCCTGCGCTCAACCATCTGTATCAGGTGGTAACCATCTTCCGTCTCCACGATATCGGATACTTCCCCTGGTTTAAGTTTGAAGGCTGCTGCCTCAAACTCCGGGCGCATCTCTCCCCTCTTAAACATTCCCAGTTCACCTCCCTGTTTGGACGAACCAGGATCTTCCGAATAAAGGACGGCCAGCGTACTGAAATCATCGCCTTTGGCAAATCGCTCCTTAAACCCCTTGAGTTTGTCTTTTACAATCTGCTTTTCCTCGTCGCCGATGGTTGGCTGGCGAACAATCATACCAATCTCCAGTTCTGAATTCACCAGCGGAATGCTGTCCTTGGGAAGCTTCCTGAAATAGGCCTTGACTTCTGCCGGGGTAATGGTCACATCCTTGGCGATCATTTGCTGTTCCTGGTCGGTAAGCATCGACTCCCTGATCACATCGCGCAATTCATTTTTAATCTCAACCAATGATTTGCCAAAATGTTCCTCGAGTCGCTCGGGGGTTCCGGCCTGGGAGATGAAGTAACGCATCCTGCGGTCCATTTCAATTTCTACCTGAGCATCCGTTACGCTGAGGCTATCAACCTGGGCCTGGTGCAGCAACAGTTTCTGGAACAGCATGTTTTCGAAAATCTGGCATTTAAGTCCGGATGCAGTTCCCTGGATATTCCCCTGGCTCCGTATTTGCAGATACTGGTTCTCTATATCGGAAAGGAGAATAACATTGCCACCAACGATACCAACGATACCATCAATGATCGAATCACTTTTTGACTGGGCATTCAGAAAAGTGCAATTTGCAATAAACAAGAATATGATGATCAATATATTACGAAATATTATCATGAGGCTGGATTTTGGACTGATTTCCATTAGTATATCTCAAAAATATCTTTCTTCTGCGCGTTGGCATAAATGTCTTCCTGCATGCGATTGATGAGTTCAATTTTACGCTTATTGAGAATGATGTCGCGGATACGTTGTTTTTCAAAGCTCAGGGGTGAAATACTTTCCTTGATTTTGAAATCCCTGAACCTTACAAGGTAGGTAAACAAAGAGTCCTGGTATTCCAGTTCCCTGTTATTTTTCAGGAAATCTTCCTGGTTGTATGTCTTCACCGGAATCTGTTTCAGCAAATCACTGAAAAGTAACCAATTCTGATCATCAAGAAAATAATCTGAGGCTTGTTTTTCGCATAGGTCAGCAAGTCGATTTTTGTCATCCGGATTATTTGATCCCAGCAGATTTTTAAATTGCCTGATGTTTTTTGAGGTTCGCGGCAGTTTCACATATTGGATCTGTATGATATTATCCTTGAGCAGAAAATTCTGCTGGTTGCCATCATAATAATTCTGAATTTCGTCGTCAGTAATCAGTGTGTCAAGTTTTTGCCTTACCAGAGCATTTTCATATGCATAGATGATCAGGGAGTTTTTATAACTTTCCAGTTGAGTCGTGAAATCCATCTGGGCCTCAGTCAGATTCTTTTCTGCCTGGTGGATGACAAGTTTTTGGCGTATCCAGTTCTCAATATAACTCCTGGTGATCACAAGGCTGTCCTTTGGTAACATCCCGGGGGTGATTACCCCAGCAAGGTCGCTCTCATACAAATATTCATCATGAACCCTGGCTAATACCCTTTCACTTTTTTTTTTGAAAAATGAGGTACAGGAAGTCAGGACAATCAGAAGGAGGAAGATCGACTTATTCAAAGGTTATCATTTAATTTTTGCCAGAACATCCTTTTTGACTACAACGGGATATTTAGCCCTCAAGGTGCTGATCCACTCCTTTTCCAGGTAATTCTGGTAATCGGCGGTGATCAATCCGCGAGCTTCATTGAGTTCTTTTGGTTCGGGTTTTAAAACCTTTCGGACATGAATGAAAACAGTGGCCCCATCATGAATCATATCATTGGAGAAGCCCGGCGTCCATGGAATCGAATCAATCAGTTTATTATCCTTTTTTGAAAACCTGGCGCTTTCGATGGTCAGAATTTTCAAAGAATCGGTATTCACCTCTTTCAGGAGGTCGGTATCAGAGAGTCCTGAAGTAATAAAGTTCCTGACCTTTTGAACAGCCTTGGGATCTTTCACGGTATAGATAGACGCATCGAGTCTTGTATCCCACATATAGCTGTTCCGGTTCTTCTGATAAAACGTCTTCAATCCGACAGTATCCTTCACCGCTTTTGACCAGACCTTTTGATCAGTGAGGTCAAAGAGAAGGATGCCATCCCGATATTCCGACATCAGGGCCTTAAATTCCGGATATTTTTGCTCCAGCATCGAGTTTTCAAATTTCATCAGGCTTTCATCCATGAATTCGGAATATTTTTTATCCACGTAGGACTTGATGTTCATCTTATCCTGCTTGCGCTGGGTTTTGGCCAAATGGGTTGCAAAATCACTCTGACGAAAGGTCATATTTCCGATCTTGAAGATCATCTGATTTAGATCTTTTGCCTGTGATTCTTTCCATTTTGCGAAGAATATGCTGTCGGTAATTACCTGGTAAAAAGCTTTAAGCGCATCCTGGTTCTCAGTTACACCATATTCAGCGCGAATCCGGGCGAGAACGACCTGGCGTGACTGATCGCCACGGTTATCTTTCATAACTTTCTGTTTCAGTTCGGCTTTTTCTTCATCAAATGGTTTACGGCTTTTCTTTTCAATAAGCTTCACGATGTGCCATCCGTATGGGGTCAGGATAGGCTTGGTATACTCGCCAGCTTCCTGCAGCGGGTATATCGCCTCAATAAATTCAGGTACCATGCGGTTTACGCCGAAGGCAGGAAGAATACCGCCTTTTGCAGCAGATCCTTTGTCGTCGGAGAATACCTTAACGAGATCCTCGAACGCACTGCCCCCTTTGAGGAGTGTATAAACCGAATCGATTCGTTTGTGAACACGCGCTGAGTCCATGGCGGTCGCATTTTTTGGGATTCCCAGGAAAATATGGGCAACCGTCACTTTGCCGAGGGCTGGCCGGCTGTTGGTAACCTTGATAAGGTGATAGCCATATTCGGTATGCACCGGCATTGAGACTTGTCCGACCTGTGTGTTGAAAGCTCCATTTTCAAAAGGATAAACCATATCAAATACAGTGAAAAATCCAAGATCGCCGTTGTTCCCCTTGAGGAACGGGTGCTGCTGGTTTGCCTCACGATCTTTGGCAGAAGGATCTTCTGAAAATTCAACAGCCAGTTTTTCAAACGATTCACCTTTCATGATCTTCTCTCTGACCAACATCGCTTTATTATACGCTGCAAGTGTATCCTCAGGTGACGGATCGGGCTTCAGTCGGAAAAAAATGTGACTGGCGCGAAGATCCTTTGATTCCCGGTCGTAGGCCTCCTGCATCAGCCGGTCGATGGTTGCTTCGTCGGTGAAGTATGGCTTGGCCAGTTGTTCGCGGTAGCCATTCAATTCATTCACAAAGGTGGCAACCGTATCCAGCCCCATTTCCTCAGCCTGCCTTACTTTTAATTTAAAGTTGATGAACAGGTCAAGGTATTCATCCAACGATTTTTTATCAATATTTTCTCCCTTGACATTGTTCTTCTGATAGATATTCATGAACTCACTGACATAAACCTGTTTTCCGGAAATTGTCATGAGTACCTCGTCATTTTTTACCTGGCCCGTTGCAGAGATAAAGGAGACAAAAACCAAGACTGACAATAAAACTTTAAATTTCAAGCTGCTCATTTTTCGTTGATATTAATTTGATTTACAAATAACGGTTTTCCCAACTTTTAATTGCTGGTTTAAAAATGTTTTATCGACTGTAATTCGGTGCTTCGCTGATGATGGTCACATCGTGTGGATGACTTTCAGTAACACCAGCGGAGGTTATTTTGATAAATTTCGCCTTCTGTAGAATCTCGATGGTCTGAGATCCGGTATAACCCATACCTGCCTTGAGGCCTCCGACCATCTGGTAGATTACTTCAGACAAAGAACCTTTATATGGGACCCTTCCCACAATTCCCTCGGGGACGAGTTTCCTGATATCGTCCTCGACATCCTGGAAATAGCGGTCTTTGGAACCATGCTGCATGGCCTCGATGGAGCCCATTCCCCGGTAAGTTTTAAATTTCCGGCCTTCAAAGATGACCGTTTCTCCAGGTGATTCATCGACACCGGCAAAAAGGGATCCCGCCATGATCGAATGTGCACCGGCAGCGAGTGCCTTAACAATATCACCGGTATATCGGATACCTCCATCAGCAATCGCAGGAACGCCACTGCCTTTAAGGGCTGTGGTTACATCATAGATGGCTGACAATTGCGGTACACCAATTCCTGCAATAATACGGGTAGTACAGATTGAACCGGGGCCAATTCCTATTTTAACGCCATCGACTCCCAGTTTGGCAAGATCTCTGGCTGCCTCAGCTGTACCAATGTTTCCGATAATCAGATCTACTTCAGGATAGGCAATTTTAACCCGTTTTGCCATCTCCATGACCCCACGGGAATGCCCGTGTGCCGTGTCGATGACAATTGCGTCGACATTTTCCCGAACCAGCGCTGCAACGCGCTCGAGCGTATCAGAAGTAACCCCAACACCTGCTGCCACACGCAACCGGCCGAGACTGTCCTTGCATGAATTCGGCCGGGCCTTGACTTTAAGAATATCTTTATAAGTGATCAGGCCGATCAGTTTATTTTGCTTATCTACTACCGGAAGTTTTTCAATCTTGTGTTCCTGGAGGATCGCCTCAGCCTGTTCAAAGTCAGTAAATTCGCTGATAGTGATCACTTTTTTGGTCATCACCTCGGTTACCGGGCGCATGTGATCCCTTTCAAACCGGAGATCGCGGTTGGTCACAATACCAACCAATTCATTGTTGGCATTTATCACAGGAATACCGCCAATGCTGAATTCCTTCATGATTGCAAGGGCATCACCAACCAGTGAATGCTCCATGAGGGTTACCGGCTGCAGGATCATGCCGTTCTCGGCCCGTTTGACTTTGCGAACCTGCAGCGCCTGGTCTTCGATGGACATGTTTTTATGCAGTACACCAATTCCACCTTCCTGCGCCATGGCAATTGCCATACGCGATTCAGTCACTGTGTCCATGGCAGCCGAAACAATGGGGATATTAAGTCTAATATTTCTTGAAAGCAATGTAGAAACATCTACTTCCCGCGGCAGTACTTCAGAATATGCAGGTACAAGCAACACATCGTCATACGTTAATCCCTCACCCCGGAATTTATCTGAATTTAGGAACATATGCGTCAAAATTAAGTGTGCAAATGTACAAAAAATATTATTTAAAATGATTATAACCTAAACCCGGGAAGATTAATACTTCGGCTGATTGAGTTTGAAAGTAAAAGCAAACTCAAATGGCCACTATGGTTGTATCTGAATGTGATTGTTTTCACAATCCTGCCAAGATGCAATATAAGAATTGGTCAAGGTCACGGGAACAACTCGCGGTGACATTCCGTGCAAAAATAGGTCTTCCAGTTATCCTTGATATCGATCGGATGTTGAAATTCCATCAGGCTGTCTACCACTGAATATTTGATATTCCCGGTCGGCCCCTGCGCAATGATCGTATGGCACATATCGCAGTCTTTGGAAATCACCTTTCCGGTTTCACTTTTATGCCGGTCGGAATGACAGCGGAAACACCCGTCCGATTCAATATGCCCGATATGGTTAAGGTATTGTTTCGATGACGCTCGCATATACGGGAAAACATTCAGCGAAAATTCCGCAAGAATTCCGGTGATCGCTTTCTCGATCTTTGGCTGATGGGATTGAAAAATTTCAGGATAGCCCGATTTTTAGAAATTATTAAAACTTTCCC